>B570J29032_109959247_pt1 | contig 20691 bp, 11 predicted proteins | sample LakMenEpi16Nov12_FD_29032 | JGI IMG/M metagenome (IMG submission 29032) | reverse complement strand
ACCAAGCCGAGCTGCGCCTGCCCACCGGCGAACGGCCCAACCTGCTGCTGGCAGGCAGCACGATCGCCTCCGGCCGGGGCGAGGCGATCGTGTATTCCACCGGCTCTGAAACCGAGTTCGGCCAGGTGGCTCACCTCACGGCCGGCACCCAGCGCAGCGCCAGCACGCTCGAGCGGCAGGTGGCCCGCATCGTCCACACGATCAGCACGATCGCCATCTCGATGGGGCTGCTCGCCTTCGCCCTGAGCCTGGTGTTCGTGGGCATGACGCCCTTGGAGAGCCTGGTCTTCGCGATCGGGATCATCGTGGCCAACGTGCCCGAGGGTCTCCTGCCCACCGTCACCCTGGCGCTGGCGTTGAACGTGCAGCGGATGGCCCGGCGGAAGGCGCTGGTACGGCGCCTTTCGGCAGTGGAAACGCTGGGTTCGGTGAGTGTGATCTGCAGCGACAAGACCGGCACCCTCACCTGCAACCGCATGGCGGTGGAGGAAACCTGGCTGCCGGTTCCCGGCGAGGAACTGCAGCGGCTGCTGCTGGAGGGTGCCGCCCTGTGCAGCAACGCCCGCCTTGATGCCGGTGGCGCTGTGGGTGATCCCACCGAAACGGCGATGTTGCAGGCGGCGCAGGCTGCCGGCCTGGATCCGGCCGAGCGGCAGCGCCTCCACCCGCGCCAACGCGAGATTCCCTTCGATTCGCATCGTCGGCGCATGACGGTGCTGGTGAGATGGGACGACCCGCCGCTGCCGATCGCCGCCAGCGGCACCCTGGTGATCACCAAGGGAGCGCCGCTGGAGGTGCTGGAGCGCTGCGACGCCTGGCTCACCCCAAGCGGCCCGGAACCGCTGGATCCGATCCGTCGTCAGCAGGTGGTGGCCGCCAACGACAACCTGGCGTCCCGGGGCTTCCGGGTGATCGGCGTTGCCCTTCGCCCCGGTGCGGAAGAGCTGCAATCAGGACCGGCGGACGACCTGGAATCCGGGCAGACCCTGCTCGGTCTGCTCGCTCTGTACGACCCGCCCCGCACCGAAGTGCCCGATGCCATCCGCCGCTGCCGCGACGCCGGCATCCGGGTGACGATGGTGACGGGGGACTACGGACTGACAGCCCAGGCGATCGCCCGTCAGATCGGCCTGCTGGAGCCGGCCGCCGGAGACGGTCATGGAGCCGATCCCGTGCGGGTGATCGAGGGCTCCACCCTGGCCCGGATCAGCGACGTGCACCTGCGGCAGTTGCTCAAGTACCGCCACCGGATTGTGTTCGCCCGCATGGCCCCGGAGCAGAAGCTGAGGCTGGTGCAGGCCTACCGGGCCCTGGGTGAGGTGGTGGCCGTCACCGGTGATGGCGTCAACGATGCCCCAGCCCTGCGGGCCGCCGACGTGGGGCTGGCCATGGGCATCAGCGGCACCGACGTCGCCCGTGAGGCCGCCGACATCGTGCTGCTCGATGACAACTTCGCGACGATCGTCGAGGCCGTGCGTTTCGGCCGCTCGGTGGTGGCGAACATCGGCAAGTTCATCACCTACATCCTGGCCTCGAACGTGCCTGAGGTGCTGCCGTTCCTGGCGATGGTGGTCCTGAGGATCCCTGCGGCCCTTGGGGTCCTGCAGATCCTGGCCGTGGATCTCGGCACCGATCTGCTGCCGGCCCTGGGTCTGGGCTCCGAGGCCCCCGAAGCCGGGGTGATGCGTCAGCATCCTCGCCCCAGGGAGCTGCCGCTGCTCAACCGGCCGCTGATGGTGCGGGCCTACCTGGTGCTGGGGCTGGTGGAGGGCCTGATCTCGATGGCCGGCTACCTGCTGGTGTGGCGCAACCATGGCGTCGACCTGACGGCCCTGCAGCAGCTCGCACCCGATCTGCTCCACCATCGCGCCGCGCCTGCTGTGCTCGCGATCCAGCAGCAGGCCTCCACGGTGGCCTTCTGTCTGATCGTGGCCGGCCAGATGGGAGCTCTTCTGGCCTGCCGCAGCGACCGGCGCCCCTTCTGGGAGCTGCTGCCCATTGCCAACCCCCTGCTTTGGCTGGGGTGGTGGAGCGAACCGGTGGTGGCCGGCAGCCTGGTGCTGGTGGCTCCCATCGCCGGCGTGTTTGAACTCGCCCATTTCCCGCTCGACTACCTCGGCCTCATCGCGCTGGCCCCGTTGGCGGTGCTGCTTGCGGACACGGTGCACAAAAGGCTGGTCTGTAGGCATGCCTTGAGCCGACGTTCGGCATGAGGAACCGGTGGCTGGTGATCGTCCTGATGAGGTCGTGACGGACATGCCCCCTGCTGCCGTTGATCGCGAGGCACGCGCCAGGGCACTGCTGGCCCAGCTCAGCACCACCGAGAAGCTGAGCCTGCGCGACGCTTCCCACGGCCATCCCTGGCCGGCGGGCCAGCTGCCGCGGCTGGGCCTGAGAGGCCTGCACTTCGTCGATGGGCCGCGTGGCGTGCTGCTGCAGGGCAGCGCCAGCACGTTAGAGCGCCCTGCAGAACGGGCCATAGAGGCAACAGTTGAGCTGAGGCAACAGCCTATGGGTCAACCGTTTTAAAGATGCAATGCGGGCTCAGTTTTCGATGTCGGCTGACAACCGCAAAATCGAGCAATTCGTGGCTGCCCACAACAAGAGCAAGGCCTCGTTCAACTAGACCGTAATGGCGGATTCAAGCCTGGAGAAGCTGCAGCAACTTTGCTTGCAAAGCTACTGGACGGGATACTGAATCACCCAAGGGCGATCTCTTCTGAGCTGGCTGAAGCCTCTGAGGTCTTCGTTTTTGGCACAGTAGTGCAGCTTCTACTCTGGCTGATTCGGATAGGTTTCCACATGAGACAGCAGATGCTGTCATTTCCGGGCCCGGGTGAGACCCGCAACCAGTAGGACGGGAGCTCCGCTTCACTATGTTGGGCCGTTTTGGCTTTAACTGACTTCGAAAAAATTCCGGTTGGATTTGCGGTGTCATCAATCAATAGTCCAGTCATTGCCAGCCCAGCAGCAAATCAAGAGGATCTTACGGTCCGCTCCCGTTGGGCGAATCGGTTGATGTTCACCGCCGCCAGCGTGCTCCTTGCGGCGGCCGGCCTGCTGCTGTTGCGGGCCTTCGCAACGCGCTCCCGCGACGCGGTGATTGAAGCCAGGCAGATCGCTGTCACGTCCCCGATTGATGGGGTGCTGACCCGTCTTGGTGTGCGATCCGGTGATCGGGTGACCCGCGGGGAGCATCTGCTGGTCGTGAGCAACCCGCGCGCCAGCCGTCAGAGGCTGGCAGGGATCCGGAGCCAGCTCCACCTCAGCAATGCCGAACTACAGGAGCTGAGGCGTCGGGAGTCGCGGCTGCGAGCCACCGCCGCCCTCTCCGGGCTCGAAAGCAGTCGCCAGTTCCAGCTCCAGCTTGCTCGTCAGACCCAAGATCTCAACACCCTCCTCGCCAGGGAGAAGAAAGCTGTCCAGGAGCTGGCCTTTGCCCATCGCCATCAAGAGCGCTACAGCACGCTCTTCGCCCAGGGGGCAGTCGCCGCGGACGTGGTGGACCGCACCCGCACCTCCTGGGAGCAGGCCCAAGCTGAGCTGGAGGCGGCCAGGCATGAGCTGAGGGCCCAGCGGGCAGTGCTGGAGGCGGCCAGGCTCAGCCTCACCCTCACGGCTACCCGGGGCGGCGATGACCCGGAGATCAAGGCCAGGGCAGATCAGCTGCAACTCGGCAACGTTCAGGATCAGATCCGCACCAAGCAGGTTCTGATCGGTGGGTTGCGTCGCCAGCAGCAGGAAGCAGAGAATCAGTGGGGTCTGGATGCCACTGAAGTCATCCGCAGCCCTTTGGATGGGGTCGTCTGGAACACTCAGTTGAGTGAGGGTGCCGGTGTGACGCGAACCGCGCCAATCCTTACGTTGCTGGATTGTCAGGACCGCTGGATCAATGCCTATGTCAAGGAAACCAATCTTAATCGGATTCGCATCGGCCAGAAGGCCAGCGTCACCCTCGTGGGAACAAAACAGCTTCTCCAGGGTCGCGTCGTCTATGTGCGTTCAGGCATCGGCCGCACCAAGGAAGGATCGGATCAGGCCCCGTTGCTGCCGATCAATCTCTATCGGGAGGCCCAGGTGAAGGTGGCGTTGGATCCAGACCCCCAGCTGGATGCCAGGCGCTTCTGTCTGGTCGGTTACACCGGCGAAGTCCGTTTCCTGTGATGTCTCGTTCCGTGCGCCATGTGTTCACAAGCCTGCGCCCCAGGCCAGTGCTGCGATCGATTCGACCTGCCAGCTGGTCCTTTCTGATCGCGTCCCTGTTGCTGTTCCTCCTGGCTCTGGTGGCGGCCAACCTGGATCTGAGCTGGCTGTCTCCTCCCCGGCTCAACGCCTTGTCGATGCGCCATTTGCCGGAGCAATTCCAGATCCGTGATCCCTGGTTGGAGGGAATGGGCCCCGTCGTCGTGGCTGCTGTAGGGCTGCTGCTCATTCAGCGGCTGCCCAGGCGTCCTTGGGCCTATGCGCTAGCGAATGGCGGTCTTCTGTTCTTCAGCCTTCGCTATTACTTGTGGCGATCCACAACCTTGAACACGGCTCATCCGCTCAGCTTCCTGCTGAGTGCAGTGCTGTTCGTCTTCGAAGGTGTCTATATCCTGATGTTGTTGATGGAATTCCTGCCCTCACTCTGGTTTGATCCTGTGTCGCGGCGCTTGCAGGCGGATGCTCAGCTGGCCGCCGTGCGCGAAGAGCCCTATCAGGTTGATATTTTCATCACCACCTATAACGAGTCGCCCCGTCAGGTGCGGCGCTGCGTGGAAGCCTGCCTGACGCAGAGCTACGGGCGACGAAGTATCCATGTGCTGGATGACGGCGCCAGGGAGGAGGTCCGACAGCTGGCGGCAAGTTTAGGTGTTCACTATCTCAGCCGAGAGACCAACCAACATCGCAAGGCGGGCAATCTCAATCATGCGCTGGCCTTTACATCGGCTCAGTTAATCGCTGTCTTTGACTGTGATTTTGTGCCCTATGAGAAGTTCCTCGAACGCACATTGGGATTTTTCTCCCAGCCAGATGTCGCCATCGTGCAGACGCCGCAACACTACTTTCAGGCCGACTTCCATGGTCGCAGCTTGGCTGTCGATGAGCTCATGCCCAGCGATGTTTCCATGTTCTACCACTATCAGCAGGTGATCCGCGATCGCTTCAATGCGGTCGTCTGTGTCGGCACCTCCTATGTCGTTCGCCGTGCAGCGCTGGAAGCGATCGGCGGCTATGTCACCACCTGCCTCATTGAGGATTACCAGACCAGTACTCGACTGCTCTCGACTGGATGGCGCGTGGTGTTTCTCGATGAGATTCTCAGTGTAGGGGAGGCTCCAGACCGGTTCCGTGATTATGTGGATCAACGATTGCGCTGGCTGCAGGGCAACTTGCAGATCTTCTTCCCTGCCAGTAAGCTAGATATCTGGACGAGACTATCTGGTGTTCAGAAGCTTTTTTATGCGAATCATCTAATCAGTAACTTTTTGCCTGTTGCGCGTCTGTGGTATCTCTATATTCCGATCTTCAGTCTGATGCTCGGCAATCAGTTGATCGTGGCCCCGCCACTTGAATACATCGCCTATGCGGTGCCGTTCACATTGCTCCTGCATGGTGTGCCCGCCTGGGTGAGCCATAACCATATTCATCAGATCTGGAGTGAAGTTTATGAGACGCTCACCTCCTTTCTATGGACAAAGCGGATCATCCGGATCCTTCGCCATCCATTCCGAATTCTGGGTAGCACGATCACTCCCAAAACCGCTTCCGCCCGCGATGAAAAGTTTTTGGATCTGCCTCTCGCCATGCACCTGCTCGTCTTCTTGGCTTTGCTCCTGCTGGCTTTCCTGGTCCGCTATGGACTGCCTGTCCTGAATCCCGGCTGGAATTATTACCCTGTGGCCAGCGAAGGTCAGGAGATCATGGTGTTTTGGAATCTCTATAATCTGCTCATTGTTGCCACCGCCTTGTTGGCTTGTGTCGAGCTGCCCTCGCGACGGCTTAATGATCGCTTCCCGATCGAGCTGGTCTGTTGTGTAGAGGTGAATGGACAGACGCTCTGGGGCGTCACCCGTGATCTTTCCGAAAGTGGTGCTTCCCTGACTGTGACGACACGCTTTCAGCAGGATCCAGCTTCGACAGTGCGACTGGAATTCGTGGATCATGGGCTGACCCTGGAGGCCGATCTGCTGCGCGCCAGCCAGGTGAGTCCGCTGCTCTACGAACTTAATCTCCGCTTTCGCGACCTGTCGCCCCAGCAGGAAACCCAGCTGATCAAGATGATCTACTCACCGCAGAACCCCCTGCTGCAAAAGCACCGCGTTGGCACCCTCGATTCCATCGGATTCTTCCTGGGTGCTTTGTTCCGTGGCCACGCGGTCACGTCGCGATACCGCAGCTGAAGCGGCCTTCGCAAACCGCTCGCGCATCACGGCCACAGCTGGCTTGGCCCGCAACGCCTCATCGAAAGGGAGCGCTCGCTGCCCCCTGCCGTCCGAACGGGGGGACTGGCTGTTCAGCCACGTGTAGCGATCGCTGAGTCCCCACGTTGTGACCTGACGGACAGCAGGGTTGCTCAAAACCGCCGCCAGGAAGCTGTCGTATTCGGCGGCCACGAGCCGGTCTCTCAGCGCCGGATCTCCCGGAAGCTGCCGGTCGTCCACATCGAGTTCCGTGATCTGAATCTCCAGGCCAAGGGCCTGCACCTGCTTCAGAAAGCCAACCAGCTCGTCATAGCGGCCACCATCTGGCCCTGCCTGGAGATGGGCCTGAAGCCCGATGCCATGGAGAGGCACGTTACGGCGCCGCAGATCGCGCAACAGAGCCAGAAGCGCCCGCCGCTTGACCGCCGCCGCCGGAGTCTGGGCTTCGAGGCCGTATTCGTTGATCAGCAGTCGTGCCCCTGGATCGGCTTGATGGGCCCACTCCAGAGCCAGGTCGATGTATTCGGGCCCCAGGGCCCGCCACCAGCGATGGCGGCGGAGCCCGGAGCCGTCATCGGCGAGAGGTTCGTTGATCACATCCCAGCTGCGTAGCTGACCCCGGTAGTGCCCCACCACCCTCTCGATGTGTGCCTTGAGGATCGTGCGCAGGTCTGAGCTGGCAACCGTCTGCAGCCAGGCGGGTTCCTGCTGCTCCCAGACCAGGGTGTGTCCTCGCATCTCCAATCCATGGCGCTTTGCCAGCCGCAGCAGGGCATCTCCCTGACGGAAATCGAAATGGCCCCGTTGCGGCTCCACCACCTCCCATTTCAGGGCATTCTCCGGCGTCATTGAGCGCACCTGTTGCAGAAGCAGGCTGCGGAAGTCGCGATCCTCCAGGGCCTGTTGGCTGACCGCTGCGCCATAGATCCGGCCACGGCGCTGCGCGGCTGCTCCCAGGGAAACCACAGAGATGTCAAGCCTCTGTTGGGTCTGCCCGCTCAGTGGCCAGGCGGAGTTGCCCAGCAGCGTGAGCACCAGGAGGCACCAGGCCAGGAGGACCCTCTGCGCCGTCGTGCCGGCCAGATGGACTGAACCGAGCCGAGCCCAAGCCTGCTCCATGAACCATCTCCGGCTCAAGGTTTTTCCTCATTGGGGATGATGAAACCGAGCCGCAGCATCGCCTCAAACGCCTCTGCGCTGACCGGGGGGCTGTACAAGTGGCTCTGGAACAGCTCACAGCCCAGTCTCGCCAGCAACCGCACCTGTTCGGTGTTGCTCACGCCTTCGGCTACAGAGGAAAGGCCAAGGCGTCGGGCCATCAGCAACGAGGTATGGACGATGGTCAGATCGACATCGTCGCGCAGCAGTGAATCGACGAAACAGCGATCGATTTTCAGCTTGCGGAAGGGCAGTCGATGCAGTAGTTCCAGGGAGGAATAGCCCGTACCGAAGTCATCGAGCGCCAGGTGGAAGCCCGCCTCGGCCAAGGCATGGAACTCGCGGCTCAACGCTTCGGGATCCTTCTGGATCGCTATCTCGGTGAGCTCAAACTCCACCATTTCCGGATCGATGCCGTGGCGCTGCAGGCACTCCAGCACGAACCGCGACAGGCGCCCAGATGGATCCTCCAGCTGCACCGGTGAAAGGTTGATCGACAGTGGCAGCTTGGGCAGACCTGCGTCGCGCCACTGGGCCAGCTGGCGGAAGCAGGACTCGATCACCCATTCGCCGATCGGCTGGATCAGCCCGGTTTCCTCGGCGATGGGGATGAACGTGGCCGGTGAGATGACCACCCCATCGTTGCCACGCCAGCGCAACAGCGCTTCGGCGGCTATGATCAGTCCCTGGCTGTTCACCTGGGGCTGGTACACGATGCTGAGCTGCTCGGCGCTCAAGGAGCGCCCAAGCGCCAGCTCCATCTGGATGCGCTTCTGGATCTGTTCGCTGATGTGACTGGAATACAGCTGCAGCTGCCGGGGGCCGCGCCGCTTGGCCTCCGTCAAGGCCGTGTTGGCGGCCTGAAGCAAGCCTTCGGCGCTGGAAGCGTGCGCGGGCCAGAGACTGACTCCGATGCTGACGGGAATGCCCATGTGGTGCCCGTCGCCCTGCAGATCGAAAGTGGCGAGGCCCTGCTGCAACTGCTGGGCCAGATCCCGGCTCCCCCCAATCGAGGCGATGCCGTCGCGGATCACCACGAACTCATCACGGGCGGTTTGCGCCAGCCAGTCGGCATCGTGGAGCTGTCGCCGCAGCGCATCGCCCATCCGACAGAGCAGATGGGTGCAGTGCTCACTGCCGAAGGTCTCGTTGAGGCCCTGAAAGTTATCGATGGCGAGGTTGATGATCACCAGTGGCTGCTCCTCTGCCGCGGCGATCAGCTGCTGGATTTGACGCAGCGTGGCGGCGCGATTCGGCAGACCTGTGGTGGGATCCAGCCATTGCCGCTTTTCGAGTTCGCTGCGCAGATTCTCCAGCTCGCTCACGTCCCTCACGGTGCCCTCGGTGATGCAAATCCTCGCGCTGGCATCGAGGTGCGTGACCCCCCGGATCACAACAGGGCGAAGGCTCTGGCCGCTGATCGGCACGCGCACGTGCTCTTCGAATGCCTGCCCACTGCCACGGGCCTGCTCTAAAGCGGCTTGAAAACGACCCCGATCTTCAGGCTGGATGGCGGCGAGGAACTGCGACAGGTCGAGAGCAGCTCCCGGTTCCCCCAGGGCCATGCAGCGGTGGAACTGCAGGGAGCCCCGCAACTGTCCGCTGGCGTGATCGAGCTTCCAGCTGCCCACCGCCGCAATCTCCTCGACATAGGCGGCCAGCCGCTGGCTGTCCAGCAATTTGCACTGGATCTCCTGATCGAGCAGGCGCTCCATGGCCCGGCGATCGTCAATCAGCCGCAGACTGAGCAGCAGTCCATCTGCCGTACCTTCGCTGACCACGAAGGAGCTCAGTTGGCTCTCCATCCAGTGGCGCACGCCCTTGCGATCCGCCAGACGCAGACGGGCCGTGATCGAGGGCCGGCTGGAGATGGTGCGTACCTGCCGCTGCAACTCCTGATGGTTCTCAGGCCCAAGACATTCACCCACCGGGCGGTCGAGCCAGTCGGCTGCGCTGAAGCCCAGCGTGGCGATCGAAGGTGACACCCAGTGGATGATGCCTTGATCATCGAGGAGCAGCAGGATGTCGATGCTGTTGGTGGCCAGGAGGTGAAAGCGTTCCGATGCCGCCCGGAGACGCTCCTGGGCCTCCGATCGGTCGGTGACATCGCGCCAGGTCTGGCTGATGCCATCCCCCAGCTTCACCGCACGCAGGTCGTAGCGGCGCTGCGACCCTCCCAGCAGGTCCCGCGGGTCCATCCAGTTGTCGTGAATCAACGGCTGGCCGGTTTCCACCACCCGGATGGAGGTCTGAAACAGATCCGTGCGCTGGCAGGCGGGCTGCAGCTCGCTCAGGCTGCGTCCGATCAGCCGCTCGTGTGGGAGCTGATAGAAGACACAGGCCAAGGGATTGGCCTCCAGGAACATGAAGTCATTGATCTGACCGTCACGATCGCGCAAGGCACGCAGCACCACATGCGGATCGAGCATGGTGTCGAGCATGGCGCGTAGCCGGCTTTCCGATCGCCGGGTTCGCATGGTCAGCACGGCCGGCATCGCGAGCACGAGGAGGCCAGTCAGCCCAGTGAACAGAATTGGCGCTGACAGCGGCTTAAGGATTTGAGGGTCGCCAGCGAGGCTCACGAGGCTGGAGAGAGCGTGCCGGCATCCCCTCAAAAATTGAATCCACTCCCCCATCACCCCACACTAAACACGGAGCAGCGAATACCGAGAGCACCTCCGAAATCAGTTATTCACCGTAAGGATCAAGAGGATTTCCCGAACCCTCAACCAGACGCCGCCACTGCAGGGCGCGACGGCTCCAGCAGCGAACGGGCAACAGGTCAATCGGACGTCTCAAAGGCAGCGGGGTGAAAAAAAACAAAGGCCATGCCACCAGGAGGCGGTGCCAGGGCCACTTCGGTTCTTGCCCGAGGCGGTAATTTTTTCATGATCCGTGAGATCTCCTGGCGATCCATTTCGAATCCAAAGAAGCAATCGGACCGGAGACATTGCCACGCTGCTCACCACTGCCTTGAAACTCCAGCAGTAGTCTGCAATGAGCGCGTTGCATCAGGGCAAGCTGATCACCTGGTCGCGACCATTTCGCTTGGCCTTGTACATCGCTAGGTCTGCACGTTTCACCACGGCATCCACCGATTCCCCCTTATGAATCAGGGTGACCCCGATCGACAGAGTGGGCATCACCTTACCGCTAGTCAGACTCAAAGGAGTGCGCGCAGCGGCGTGAATCTTCATGGCAATGGCTTTCGCAGCCGCCAGGGATGGAATGCGGCTGAGCACCACCAACAATTCATCGCCGCCGATCCGACCCACCAGGTCTCCATGGCGCATGGTGAAGAGCAGCCGGCGTGCCAAGGCTGAGATCACCGCATCACCACCACCATGGCCATGGCGGTCATTGATTGACTTGAAGTGGTCGATATCACAGAACAGCACCGCCACCTCGCCATCGCCCTCGCGCCGGTTGTTGCTGAACTTGGCTAGTCGCTCAAGGATCTCCTTGCGGTTCATCAAGCCCGTCAGTTCATCCATGCGTGCCCGACGATCCAGAACTGCCTCTGCGGCTACCTCCTGATCGATGGTGCGCATCGAACCTGCGATCCCAATCTGCTCTCCCTTCTGGTTGCGGTATGGACCGGAATGCACCTCCACCCAACGCCACTGGCCTTCATGATCGCGCAGCCTCAAGCGGGTGATCCGCACCGCACCGGTGTTAATTTCTTCGCGCTGCTTTAAGGCGATAGCGATCTCATCAGGATGACAAAAGTCCTCAAATTGATGGCCAATCCAGCCTTCGGGCTGCCAGCCCAGCATCACGGTTATGGCCGGAGACATCCAGCGTATGATGCCCTTCGAGATCAGGAACACCGCATCACTGGAGCTCTCCGCCAGCAAGCGGAAGCGCTCCTCCGATTGCGAAAGAAGGCCAGCAGTGCGGCGGCGCTCACTCACATCTCGAAAGCTGAGCACCACACCTTCACGATCGGCCACCGCACGCACATCCGCGTAGATCAGTTCCTTGTTGCCGCTGAGTTTTAGGGGCTGCTCATCAGCAATCCAGGGTGTGCGGTTTCTGCATGCATTTCTCAAGCCACAGAATAACTCGGAGTTCCCATCCTCGGGGAGCAACATGCCGAGGGGTTGCCCTAAAAGCTGGGCATGATTGCTGCCAAAGAAGTTGCAAGACGCGGGGTTCGACTCCGCGATCCGCAGGACTGGGGGTTGCAATAGCGATGCTTCCAGGGTGAGAAACATAAGGGGATCGAGCAACGCATCCATCGTCGCGGCGAGCTGAGCGCGCTGTCGTTCCACCTCCAGCTCACGCTCCACGTGCTCAGTGATGTCGTAATTCACGCCGATCATTCGTTCTGGCTTGCCGTCGCCGCGGTATGTGGTGCGGCTGCGGGCCTGGATATAATGGACCGAGCCATCGGGCCAGATCTCACGGAAGCTTGGCTGGTAGTCCCGCCAGCCCCGCAGGGCCGCCTGCACCTCCTGCCTCACGAATGCTTTGTCGTCGGGATGGATGGTTCGATCCCAGGATTTGAGGGAGCCTGGCAACTCCTCGGGGCGGGGGCCGGACAGTGCGATCATCACGGGATCCCAGGTGAGCACGTCATTGGTGATGTCCCAATCCCACACTCCGACCATGCCCGCCATGGAGGCGACCTTCAAAGAGGCGCGCTTGCCCGCTAATTCGATGATGTTTTCGTTCACACCCAGCTTTTGTTTGAGCTTGGCAGACCTGAGCGGGAAGCTCCCGATGCGTCTCATCCTGATTTTAGTATGAGCCACCAATAAAACCTTTATTGGAATGGTAGTGGCAAATCGATGCAACAAGCGATTATCTTGCGTCGATTTCCTCAGGTTTTGCCGAAAAGTCGTAACCTTGCGTATTGTTGAGAACACCTTTGCAAAAAACAGGCAACAGCACACCCCCTCCGCCAGGAAAGTGAGACGCCTCTATACGCAGGAGGTGTGAATCGCCAGGGGGCATTACCCTTCAGCTGGAGACAACTTGAGCAGAACACCGCGGATGCCTAGAGAATCGTTGAGAGGAAATACATCGATGGTGAACCAGGAGGTCTGGCCAATCGCTTCCAAGAATCCGACGGAAAGGCCCTGCTGAGGTTGGTTGCTCTCCATCACTTGGGCCGCCAAGGAACTGAGGCGCTCTGAGGATGGTTTCCCTTGCGGCGAATCTACGGGGTAGTGAATAAAAGCTTGGGCAACCTCATTAAGGGGACGACCTTGGAGGTCTGGCGATGGAGTGTGTAGACACTGGGCGAAGCTATCGTTGATAAACATGATACGAAGAGAGTCATCCAAAAGTGCTATAGGCTGGTTTTCAGTTTGGATCAGGATTCGAAAAGCGCCGGCAAGAAATAGGTTGTGCTGAAGGAGCATTTGCTGATTGGTGATATCTGTTAGCGTGCCAACAACGGTACCCTCACTTATGCCTTCATCCAGCCTGATCGCCACTTCCCTCAAGGTTCGGATCTCACCATCTCTACGGGTAATGCGGTAGGTCACATCCCAGCCGCTTTTTTCCGACGTACGGGACTCCATCACGGATACACGATCTGCCGGAAGAATCGCGCTATCAAGCAGGCTGGCCATGGTGCAGATTTCAGAGGCAGTCCATCCCACCAAAGACTCAACGCAAGCATTGATGTAGAGAAAACGTGTCAATTTGTAGTCACGCTTCCAAACTACTTGTTCTAACATATCTGCGAGGCATTCGAACTCTTTGAGAGAGCTTTCCGCCGCAAAGCGTATAGCGGTAAGCTCGGAGATATCAGTGAGGGTGATAATCGCGCCGAGGATTTCATTATTAGTGTTTCGATAGGGCATTAATTGCATCAGGTAGTAGATTTCTCCGCTCTGTACCTGAAGGTTGCAGCGCTCTCCCTCATGAACAACCTTAAGAAGTGACTCCCGAAGCCCTTGAATCGGAACGATGGTGGGAATGCTGAGCAAAGGGGCACCGATATCAGACTGAACCAGGCCAAACACACGAACGGCGAGGGGCGAGAAGCGTGTGATCCGCAAGTCTTCATCCACAATCACCATTCCTTGATTGAAGGAACGTTGAATGTTTTCAAGATCACGATTGAGACGCTCTAATTCATCGCCGCGGATTCTGAGTTGCTGATTAACTGAGGCCAGCTCATCATTTGTAGCCTGCAACTCTTCATTCGAAGCTTCCAATTCTTCATTGGAAGATTGAAGTTCTTCCGATGACGCTTGGAGCTCCTCGGAAGAGGCTTCCAACTCTTCATTAGCCTGTTCAAGACTGAGCAAAGACTGTCGCAATGTATCCTGACTTCTGATAAGCTCGCGCTCAAGACGCTCAATCTCAAGGGTAAAAACTGAATGTCGATCGATCGGCTCTATGATTGACTCTCTCGTAGGATCCTGTTCCACCTCCTCGATGAAGGAAAGAACGATTAGATCTTGTTCACCAACCTGGATTGGTGTTGCTTCCAATCGCAGCAGACAGGACAAATAGGGTAAGTGTAGAAGATTACTTCTAACTGTACTATCGCCAACTTTAACCAAGAGAAGAAGGGCTCTCACTTCGGTTTGCATTTCATCACGCAGGAAACTGATGGCCTCTCCCGACAAGCGACCTTCAGGAATTCGACAATATGGGGAGACATCACCAATCACCTCCACCAACAGATGATTCTGATCGAGTACAAGGCAAGGTTTCCCGAAGATACGAATGAGAACTTCAATGAGCTGAATATGTTGAAGTGGCAACAGCTCTTTCTGTTTCGCCAAATACATCGCTGGTCGTTCGAAAGGTGCTGTCCGTGGACTTGATCCTGTGGGCAGGCGAAGCCGCACTCGCTCCTGCTCAGTGCGCTCATAAAGACGGTGTAGAGGATTGAGAACCTGAAAGCCCGTGGGTTGGGCAAGAGATTCAGAACTGCCAAGGAAAAGTAGACCTCCTGGTCGTAAAGAAAATCCCAATAGATCTATCACTCGCTGCTGTAGATTTGGAGTGAAATAAATCAAGAGATTGCGACATGAAATCAGTGAAATATTGGGGAGAGGGGGATCCTCACAAATGTTGTGTCTGGCAAATACTAGGCAACTACGCAAATCCTTGCGAATCTCCCATTCACCCTCCCCCTCTGGGGCCACCAAGAATCGCTCTCTGAGCTCTTCAGGAATGCAGGCGACACTGGAGGCTGGGTAAATTGCTTTTCGTGCAATCGCTAGACTCTGTTCATCAAGATCAGTTGCAAAAATCTTCAATCTCTCTGAAAGATTTTCCGGGTTACCCATTACCTTGCTTACCAGCATTCCGATGGAATAGGCCTCTTCTCCGGTGGCACAAGCCGGCACCCAGACCCGGTAGGGCTCAGAGAAAACTGTTAGGGCCAGTTGCATCTTCAGATGAGTTTCCAGTGCTTCATATGCTTCGGGATCACGGAAGAAGGCGGTGACAGTAACAAGAAGATTCTGCATCAGGGCATGGGACTCATTGGCACTTGAAGACAGGAATTGCATGTACTCATCCATGGCCTGGATGCCATTCACCGCCATGCGACGGTTGACCTGTCGCAGCAATGTAGATTCTTTATATTGAGAAAAGTCTACCCCTGTCAGCTGTTTTAATTGAGCTGCCACACCGGACAGAAAATGAGGCGAAGAATCTGTAGGGCTGTGGGTCCAGTTTTCTCCGCTGATCAACCACTCTGAAAGTCGTAAACCAAGCGTCTCCGGATCGGCAATCAGATCTGGACTGCCCAGGGAGATGGCCGCGCTGGGCATGGCACTGAACAAGGCACTGTCGGGGCTCTGTACCAGGGTGAGTCCACCGCCAGCACGTACGGCCCTCAGGCCGAAGGCCCCATCTGAGCCTGTGCCGGAGAGCACAACGGCAACGGCATGCTCGCCGCAAGCGCTGGCAAGAGAATCAAACAGCCGATCGATGCAGGGACTAGGACCGAAACGGGCTGGCGGAGACGCGAGCTTGAGGCAGCCGGATTCGATGGTGGCATCGAAGTTGGGAGGCACCACCAGGATGTGGCCAGGGCTGAGGGGCTGTCCATCACGAGCCTCCTCCACCTTGAGCTTGGTCACCCTATCCAGGAGGTTCGTCAGCTGACTCGCATGATCGGGAGAGAGATGCTGAGCCACCACAAAAGTCGCTTCATCCCCAGGCTTCAACTTCCCAAGGAGCTCCTGGAGGGCCTTCAGCCCGCCAGCGGAAGCGCCGATCGCCACCACGCGCATGGAATCTGATGTCATGGCTCGCCAGGCTGCTGGATCACGCAGGCTTTATGCATGGACGAAATTCTCTGTTTGTTTCGGATTCATACTGATCACCCTAAGGCGCTTGGGTCATAAGGTGGTGTATCTCGGTCCGTACAATTTTTTGAGATTCTTGCGAATTAAGTTGAGTTGCTTCATTGTAAGCCTAGGGCAATGGTGAGAAGTGGATCAACTTAGCTTTGGCAATTACGATCCAACATATGTTAATCCCTTTCGATCTCAGATGCACTGTTTTGAAAAGCAATTGCTAAATTCCGAGATTTATGATACTCCACTACCCTTAAGTTCTGCGCGTGATGATTCTGCTCTCTTAGCCTCCTTTTCTGGGCTGTTTCATGCTGCCTGGCCTTGCATGCACGTGGTGGCCTTAGAAGGGCCGCCCACCATTGCGCAACTTAAAAAGCGACCCTGGCTTTCCTTGATCTATGTTTATGCTGGGGAAATCACCTTTAGCCAGCACAATTCTAATGTATTCTGCTCTGCTGGTGATTGCTTTTTTATCCCTCAGGGTTCGGCGTTGTGGGAAAGTTCGGGCTATAATATAGTAAACGTCTCCCTAGCGCCTGAGAAGGTTTTAGTCTCCCTAAATTCCATCTCGGCTGGAGAGTTGGCTTCTGAAAATGCAGGGAAATGGGATCTTTCCAAGCCCTCCTGCATCAGATCAACTAACGGCAATGTTGAGGCCTCCATGCTATCAACACTCCATCACCTGCTGGCCATCACCAATGAGCTGACGATCAACCATCCCAATCTGCAGACCCATCTGGGGATAGAAAATCAGCTCAGTTTTCTCACAGCCCTTGTTGCCTGCCCTGAACTTAATGATGCCTTGCTGTCTGAGAAAAAGGTAGCAAGAACTGGTGGAACCGCTGAGGCCATTAATGATTTAGTCAAATATATGTTATCTCACTTGTCTGAGCCTTTGAATCTAGCCATCCTTGAGCAATATAGTCATTACTCTCGGCGTTCTCTTCAATATGCCTTCCGGCAACGTTTTGGCTGCACTATTACCCAATGGATCCGCGCTGAACGGTTGGACCTGGCCTTTCAAAAACTAAAGACAGCAAGATTGGGAGATTCTGTTGCCAGCATTGCCCGATCCTGCGGCTACCGCTCCTTTAGCCTCTTCAGCATCGAGTTCCAAAACCGTTTTCACATCAAGCCCTCCGTCATGCTGCGTAAGCACCAAACCAATTATGATCCGGCGAGGGGCACGAATGTAGCCAAGGTTATCACTTGATTTTCAGCCTTTACGTGCAGCATTAATATACTGCGAACAGGATCATATCCAGAACATTACCTATTAATCTACAGCCAGGCATTCATCTCTCAGAAGCTTTCCTCTTGATTTGATCGCGTTTCCAGGCTTGTGCGCTGTGTGTTGCTTGGGGATTCGGCGGCGATCAAACCATTGGTAATTGAGCTGCAGCTGCGGCGGCCGTGACCCTCCAGATCTGTCACTGTCCAATCCGCCCTGTCAATCCCATCCGGGTTCTCCTAGGAGCCTTTTGCACTTTCTAGGATCGGCTGGCAACAGTCATCCAGCCTCTGTCATTTCTGAGAAGCAGGCACATCCCGGGGGCCCCTGGCTCAACGGAACAACTTGAGCAGGTTGTGGGCGGTCGCCGTCAGCGCCCATTCCCCATTCACCTTCTCCAGGCCCCGCAATCGGAAGCGTTCCAGTCTCCGTACACCCTTGTTCTGGCCAAGAAGGGGCTCGACGACAGTCTTGCGCAAGGCGTAGATCGCCTGAGCGGCCTTGGAGCGCTGATTCAGGTGCGTCTTTGGGGATGCGGGCGTGGATCTATGCGAGACACACACCCAGTGCGTAGGGTGGTGATGAACAAATGGACGTGGTGAAAAGGCTTGCCGTCACGCCAGCCCGTGCTAACGAGCTAGGATGATGGAACTGGAGCAAGCTCAGCGCTTACGGCTGATGTCTGTGCCTTTGCTTGTCCTGTTTGTCTAGCGCACCTGGCGGGGTTGGAGGCGTTGTGCAGGATGAGAAGCCAATCGGTGAGTCTGCGTTCAGTCTGAATTCAAATGTATGGACGGAAAGTCATTGTTCAAAAGGTGCAACTCTAATCGTAAAACGGCGGCTATCCTATTTGCATTGACATTTTCGCCGGAATTTGCAGCCATGGCGCTTTAATGGTCATAGCTCGGATAAATTTCCTTAAGGTTTTACTGCAATAAATCATCATGGATGTAAACCCGGTGATCTCCTTGAAAGTTTTTCGCAAACGAAGAAGAGCGTCGATCGCGATTCCCCGCGCGATTTATCTGCAACACGATCGTTGCCATGATTAAGGAAGATCCTTTTATGGCTTGTCTGCGTAGCTGCTTGAACAGATTTTACGTCATGATTTCTTGGCGATAGCGAAAATAAAAACACCCTTTCCCCTTTCGCGTCGGCGCTCATGGCGGATGGCGAGCCAAAATGAAAGAGTTTCAGGATCTGCTGACGGTCTCAATGTAGCGGTAATTCGCAATGTCTCCACATCTTCACCCATGGTGCGCCATGCCCAGCATTAACCCGCCTAGAGAAATCTCTCTACTGGCGCTCTCCTGTCTACAATGGACCCCTGATGGAGAGCTGTGCGCAGAGGACAGGTTGGTATTGATTTCCTTCCTCAGGCAGGTCGATCCACGCCTGGCGGAATTGCCATAAATGCAGGAGGTCGGCCAGACGCACTTACCAATGAAAAACCGTCACGAGAGGATCGCCACGACCAGCAAAAACGCCATCAGGGCAGTGCGTTCAGCATACAATTAATTGGTTCAGTCCCTGACATGTTTAAGGGATGACTTTCCAGCCTGCTTGGGGCGTACCGCACCACCCAAGCGATTGGCAATCAACGTCCTTGCCCATGGGGACTAGCAAGTAACATGCAGGTTTGCAACAGAAACGTAGCGAATGGAAAAAGTACGGAGAGCTGACAAGGGCAACACCTTTTTGTCCTATGCTACACCCAAATGAGATTGAAGATCATGAGGTCTCAGACGTCCGCGCCCGACGGAAGACATGTCGCAAGCACATCCGAAGGATGTGACATCAGCAGAGATGAAGAGCTCGGTTTTGTTGTGGCGTGCGGGGAGGAAGGGAAAGGACAAAGACGTGTGCCCACGTTGTCGGCCGCTTATGCCATCTGCCAACAGCTGATGCCGAGGCAAGCAAACTGTCGCTGAAATCAGCGGAATGCAAGCAGAATCGCACTCTTGCCGGCCATGATCAGGTTTTTCGCGAAGCTCACCACGCCGAAGGGCGTTTGGTTTTGTCGCCCACGCAGGCACACCCCAGCGTCAGGTGATCGATGAAAACCGCCTTGACCACCGACACCATTTTCATCGCCCCGAGCAGGACCGCTACCGCGCCCATCATCTGGGCTGGGCCGGGCCGGTGGTTTGAGGTCGGAGCAACACTCCGAGGCCCACCAGCATCGATTCCTGGCTGAAGCCCTCCCCTGGCTAGCAATGGCTGGCTGGACTGTGTTGTCTTTGAAGCTGATGCATGCTGGACAGCAGAGTTACCCACTGGAGCTCGCATGCCCTGAGAGAACTGCAGGCGCTAGCTGCAGACGCAACAGGCTTGGCGTCGCGGCTTCAGCCAGACCTTTGTGCTGAGCCAGCAGGAGCACCAGGCCCTCCTCCACGGTCTGGCAGAGATCGACCTACCCAAACATGGCGGCAGTCATCGGAGGATGGGGGCCTGTGGATGGAGATGTTCCTGAAGGCTTGTATGGACACTCCCCCGGCATCCGCTGATCACGAGGCACTTGCCGAGGCGCTGCTGGCGGCGCTCACGACCAGCGAGAAGCTGAGCCTGCTCAATGGCGACACGCCGTTCTGGTCGGGAATGGCCGACATCGCGCTGCGCGATGCCTCCCACCGCCATCCCTGGCCTGCGGGTCGGCTTCCGCGGCTGGGCCTGGATGGTCTGCAGTTCGTCGATGGGCCACGCGGCGTGGTGCTGCAGGGCGGCGCCAGCACGTTTCCGGTGCCGATGGCCCGAGGCGCCAGCTGGAATCCGGACCTCGAGGAGCGCATCGGTGCGGCGATGGCGAAGGAGGCGCGCAGCTTCGGAGCCGACTGGCTGGCGGCGGTGTGCGTGAACCTGCTGCGCCATCCCGGCTGGGGGCGCGCCCAGGAGACCTATGGCGAAGACCCTCTGCATGTCGGTGCACTGGGGGCGGCGATGACGCGTGGCATCGAGCGCCATGCTATCGCTTGCGTCAAGCACTACGCCTGCAACTCGATCGACAGCTCCCGCTTCCTGGTGGATGTGCGGATCGAGCCGCGGGTGCTGCAGGAGCTGTACCTGCCCCAGTTCCGGGCCTGCCTGGAGGCCGGCGCCGGCTCTGTGATGAGTGCCTACAACCAGGTTAATGGCCACTGGTGCAGCGAGAGCTCCGAGCTGCTCACCGCAATCCTCAAGCGCCGCTGGGGCTTCCAGGGCCTGGTGGTGAGCGATTTCATCTTCGGTGTGCGCGATGGCGTAGCCGCGCTGGAGGCCGGGCTCGATCTGGAGATGCCGTTCCCGATGATCCTGATGAGCTCCCTGCCCCAGGCCCTGGCCGAGGGTCGGGTCTCGATGGAGCGGATCGATGACGCGGTGCTGCGCCAGCTGCGCCTGCAGCTAGGTATCCCCGCCGGAACCCATCCGCCCTCACTGCGCCGGTGCCCCGAGCACCTGGCCCTGGCGAGGGAGGCGGCGCGGCAGGCCATCGTGCTGCTGCGCAACGAGCCCAGCAGCACCGGTCAGCCCGTCCTGCCCCTGAGCGATCTGCGGTCTCTGGCCGTCATCGGTCCTCTGGCGGATGCCGTGAACCTCGGAGATCGTGGTTCGTCCGACACGCGGCCGCCGACGGGCGCGGGGG
>B570J29032_109959248_pt1 | contig 20693 bp, 34 predicted proteins | sample LakMenEpi16Nov12_FD_29032 | JGI IMG/M metagenome (IMG submission 29032) | reverse complement strand
CCATGAAGTTATTCCCAATTGATTTCTCAGGCGTGTATGCAGGAATGGCAGCAGATGCTATAGGAGAGTCTTACTGTACTACTGACTCATGTGAAATTAAATTGATAAAAGAAAACAACAAACAATAGAGGTTTAAGTTGACAAACAGAAGTGAAGAAGATGATTTTGATAAAAAATTTTCTGAAATAATGGAATTGTCAAATATCGAAGATCTTGATACTTTTATAAAAACAGAAGCATTTCAATCAATTAAAGAAAACATATTATTATTAAATGCATTAAACGAATTAAGTCAAGAAATTAATTCTATTATAATGTGTATAATTAATGAATCACCAATTAATTTGACTGAAGATATGCAAGATACATTATCTACAATTTATAAATTATCAATTGATTTCGTTGATGATATGATAGAATTGAATAGTATAGGATTAGAATTAGAGTTTGATTCAGACATAGAATTTGACTCTTATGACGATGAGGAAGAAGAAGATGAAGACTGAACTTGTTTCTGAATTAGATCAGAACGAAAACTTTATACCAGTTTTAGATAACGGGTATGTAAGATTAATTGACCATATGGGTACAGACTTATCGATTGTAAATGCAGCAAGAGCTTCTTTTGCTAAAGAAAAAAAAGAATTGAGCCCAGCAGACGGTAAGCTCATAGATTTCTTGGCTAGAGAAAATCATATGTCTCCTTTCAGACATGCATTTTTAACCTTTGAGTTTAAAGCTCCTTTGATGGTAGCTAGACAGCACTGGAAGTACGTAGTCGGTTCTGACCACACTATGGACTCATGGAATGAATCTTCTAGAAGATACATAACTATGGATCCAGAGTTCTATCTGCCAAAAGCAGAAGAGTGGCGTTTAGCTCCTGACGATAAAAAGCAGGGTTCTGGTGGACCAGCCGATTTCTTCATGGGATCTCTTCTGTATAAAGAGCTAGAAGAATACTGCATGAAGGGTGAAGCGCTCTATAATATGGCTATGGAAAATGGCATTGCACCAGAACAAGCTAGATTATTCTTACCTGCTTACGGTATGTATGTAACATATAGATGGTCTTGCAGTCTGCAATCTGTTGCGCTTTTCTTAAATCAAAGATTAGCTGAAGATTCACAGGTCGAGATACAAAAATATGCAAGAGCAGTATATCTTTTGTCTCAACCTAAATATCCAGTATCCATGTCTAGATTAGTTGGCGCTTACAGTGGTCATTAATATATTAATAGCTTTACTCTTCACCCTATGTGTCAATTGGTCAGTTACTTTAAACCTAGCTATACAGCGTTCTGAAGATGGTAGACAAAGAGCTATACTAATAGCAATTACTGTTTTAATATTATTTATTACTGGTTTTCTCATAGCTATTTAAAACTTATGACAAATAAAAATAAACAATACATTCAGCTGTGTAGTTCAGCTAGCTCTATCTTTTCTACATGTGGTAAAAAACAATATGCTGCTGTATTAGTCGACAAGTATGATCATATAGTTGGCATGGGATACAACGGTGGTCCTAGGGGCTTTCCTCACTGTAAAGATGGTGGGTGTCCTAGACTAGAGCAGATGTCTATCAATGGATCTAATTACGACAATTGCATAGCAGTCCATGCAGAAGCAAATGCGTTGTTACATTCAAATTATAGTTCTGAGCCTAAAAAAATATATGTAAATGGTCCTCCTTGTTTTTCTTGCGCAAAATTAATAGCTAATAGTACGATAGAAGAAGTTTATTACATAGCGGACAAGTGCTATAATAATTGGGAAGACATTAAGACCTTTCTTAACAAAGCTAAGGTATCAACATTTGAGATGGAAATATAATGGCAGCTTCAAAGCTAAATTACTTGGTTATTTATAAAAATCATAGTCAAGTTTATGGTTGTTCTTCAAAGAAGATAGCAATAGAAAGTCCTCCCCCAGAAGGTTATACGGAAGAAGACAAAAATATATTGTTTGTTACTTTTGAACCAGACACTGACAACCTATGTGTTTACAAGGTAGACAAAGAAGAAGAAATAATAACAACGAGTAAAAGAAAGAAAAAGACAGATGACTAAGAAACAGTCACAGAAAAAGAAAATAAGTGTAAAACTAAATCCAGGAGAAGCGGTTTTTACTGCCGATATAGAGGTTATGAACCATATCATGGGGGTATATCATGAAATGTCACTTTCTTGCAAGAACCCGACTGAGGCTCAGTCTTGGATGGACGTTGTTAATAATATAAAAAAATGTTGTGAGGAAACTTACTACTCAAATAAATCAGGAGATATATATGAAGAAGAGTGGTGATTTTTTAATCTATTCTGCTTTGGCGATTGGTACTTGCATCTTAATTTCAATACTAAGAAAAAGTTTTGATCCTAGATCTATCCAAGACGCAGATTCAATACAATTAGGAAATAGATTAATAGAGTTTTTTGAGAAGGATCAAATGGAAGAAATATATCAAAGATATTACGAATACGTAGATATGGGATTAACACCAAACGACGCTTTTGAATTGTTAGTAGGTGGCTTAAATGATTGATCTATGTGTAGTAAATCACAATACTAGAACACTGTTGCAAAGATTTTTGGACAATTTGCATTCAGATCTTAATAGTCCAAATGGTGCGCTCGTAAAAAACTGGAATTTATACATAACCGATAATGATTCAACTGATGATTTTGTCCCTTGGATTAGGGAAAATGAAGATCGATATTTAATCAATAGGTTATTTTTAAGAAAAAATATAGGATACTCTGCTGCTGTAAATATGATGGCAGAAAAATCTTCTGGAGATATAATTGGTATTTTAAATGGTGATGTATGGATGACCTCTGAGGATTGCATTAAAATAGAAAATATTTTTAATCAAAATCCAGAAATCCATATTCTTGGCCCTAAGCAGAGAGACGAAAATGGTTTCATAACTCATGCTGGTATAATTGGTACAAATATTTCACCTAAGCATAGAGGATGGAAAGAACATGACCCTAATGATGTTTTATATAAAGACAGAGTTAATTGTGTAACAGTTTCTGGTTCAGCTTATTTTGTTAGAAGAGAAGTATGGAATGCTATGACTAACAACGAACAGTATAGGCAAATCCACCCGGAAGCAACAGGGGCATTTTTGCCAACGCCACATTATTATGAAGAGACATGGTGTTCGTATTTTGCAAGACACTTGGGCTATAATGTAGTCTATGACGGATCAGTATCAATAGGCCATAGTTGGCACGCTAGTAGCCCAAAGCCAGGAGAGGGCATTAGCGAAGTTGATAAGTACTTTCCCATAAGTAGAGATATATTTCGTAGAGCTTGCGATTTCATAGGAATAGAAAGAGACTAATAGTGTCAATATCAACTTATGGTTCCCTATTTGCTGGGGTGGGCGGAATAGATCTAGGATTAGACCAAACTGGGATGGAATGTAAGTTTCAAGTAGAGATAGATCAAAATTGTCAACAGACACTTTCTTATCATTGGCCAGACGTTCCAAAGTTTGGTGATATTAAAAGCGTAAGTGGATACGATCTTCCTTTTGTCGATGTAATTACCTTTGGATCACCATGCCAAGATCTTTCCGTAGCTGGCAAGAGAGCTGGACTTGAAGGAGAAAAATCAGGTCTATTTCACGAAGCAGTAAGAATAATCAAAGAAATGAGAGAAAAATCAAATGGACAATATCCTAAATGGTCAATCTGGGAGAACGTCACAGGGGCCTTATCTTCCAACGGAGGTGCCGACTTCGGGCAAGTCCTCAACGAAATGGATGAAGCAGGGGCGTGTTTCAGCGAGTGGTCCGTGTTGGATGCACAACACTTTGGAGTCCCCCAAAGACGAAGAAGAATATACTTGCTCTCTGTCTTTGATCCTACAATCGCCTCAAGATGTCCCGACAAAGTACTCCCTGTCAATGAGAGCAGCGCAGGGAATTCTAAGAAGAGTATCAAGCAAGGGCAAGAGCCTTCCAGAGAAGTTGCAAGTTGCCTTGGAGGAAGTGGCGAAGGAGCAGTACCTTCCAGTAGAGGACAGAACTTAGCCATACAAATGCTCGATGCTCAAAGAGTTGGTGACGTAAGACTTTACGAAGAACCAGTACAAACACTACCAGCTAGAATGGGCACTGGTGGAAACAATGTTCCACTAGTAGTAGATAATAGAACAACTTCCAATATAGTTGGTACGTTGAGTGCAAGAGATTTTAAAGGCGTTGGAAATCAATATGTTCAAGAACATAAATTAGTTGTAGAATCTTCTAATCCAATTTACGTTAGACGTCTTACGCCAACAGAATGTGAAAGACTTATGGGTTGGCCAGATAATCACACTTTACACAGAGCTGATGGAAAGGTTAATTCTGATTCAACAAGATATAAGATGTGTGGAAACGGAGTAGCTAGTCCTGTGATAAAATGGGTAATTGAAAAAATTAAAAATATATAGAAAGAGATTATAATGTCAGAAAAACTAAACCCATGGATCTATAATGCAGAAGTTAAAAAGATAGTTGATGGCGATACATTTGATATTCTTATTGACCTAGGATTTGATACTTTTAGAAAAGGTAGAGTAAGACTATATGGCGTAAATACCCCAGAGAGTCGCACTACAAATCTTGAGGAAAAGAAGATGGGCCTTGCCGCTAAAGAGTTTACTGATCAGTGGATCACTGCTGCCGGTCACAAGATTAAAATAGAAACAATTCTTGATAAAAATGAAAAATATGGAAGAATACTTGCTAGAGTATGGAACGAAGCAGGAGCTTGTCTTAATGCAGACATAGTTACTGCAGGATTAGCCAGAGAATACTTTGGCGTAGGCGACAAGACATTTCAGGAATTCAAGAAAGCATAACAGTGCAAACATTTTTACCATATCCAGATTTAGTAAAATCAGTTAAAGTATTAGATTATCGTCGGTTAGGAAAACAACGTGTTGAAACATTTCAAGTTCTTAATATATTACTCGAAAGAACGCCTACAAAAGGTTGGCGCAACCACCCTGTCACTCGTATGTGGACTGGTTACGAAGAAGCATTAAAGTTATATCAAAACTATACTATCCTTGAATGGATAGACAGAGGGTATAACAATAATATGAAGTTTGAAAATATAGACCATTCAAATATAGTCTACCCAACTTGGTTTGGACAAGATGAGTTTCATAGATCACATAGATCTAATCTCCTAAGAAAAGATTACGAATATTATTCTGAATACTTTGACGAACCAGTAGATTTAGAGTATCATTGGCCAGTATGAGTATTACAGTTTATTTAGCAGGGGCCATGGACTATGTTGGCGATTATGCAAAGGGATGGCGACAAGAAGCAACTTTTATGTTAACTCAAAGAGGCTATAGCGTTTTAGACCCAACTTCTATACCAGAAGAATCTGCTATGTCACCTGACGAAATAGTCCATAAAAATACTTTTATGCAAAAAAGATCCGACATCCTACTTGTTGAATACATGCTAGAAGATAGAGCATATATAGGGACAGACTATGAGATGGCTTGGGCAAAAAATAACGATCAACCAACGGTTGTAATGTGCTCTAATCAAAATAAAGATCGCCCGTACATGCGTTATATGTCTACTAAGATAGTAGATAACATAGAAGATGCTGTAGAATATATAGCTGTACATTACCCAATCAATTAAAAGGAAGAAAAATGAAAAAAAGAGTATTACTCACAGGTGCTGGTGGCTTTGTAGGTCATCATACATTAGAGCATATTTTCAAAACAACAGATTGGGATGTAGTTATCACTGACTCTTTCCGTCATCGTGGAGTGACAGACAGAATTACTTCCATTAATTCTTGGGAAGCGAACAGACACCGTGTTCAGCTTGTCACGCACGATCTTACTGTACCTTTCTCTGACGTAATGATAAAAGATATTGGACACATTGATTATATTATTTCTATGGCTTCAGATTCACACGTAGATAGATCAATTACAGACCCAGCTCCATTTATCATGAACAACGTAGCACTCGTTGTTAACATGCTAGAGCTTGCACGTAAAATTAAACCAGAAGCATTCTTACACGTCTCAACAGATGAAGTGTATGGACCCGCTCCAAAGGGTTATGCTCACAAGGAATGGGACACCATCCTTCCATCTAATCCATACTCTGGATCAAAAGCCGCACAAGAAGCAGCGTGTATATCTTACTGGCGTACCTTTGGCGTTCCAGTAATCATTACTAACACCATGAATATTATTGGTGAGCGTCAGGATCCTGAAAAGTTTATTCCAAAGATTATGTATTGTCTTGAGAAGGATATCCCAATGACAATTCATGGCACTCCTGAGAATGTTGGATCAAGATTCTACTTGCACGCAAGAAACCAAGCAGATGCTTTAGTCTTTATCTTAAATAATCTTCCTGCAATAGATTATCCAAATTCAGATCGACCAGACAAATATCATATTGTTGGCGAAAGAGAAATCGATAATCTCGAGATGGCGGAACTTGTAGCAGAGTATTGGGGTAAAGAACTCAAGTTTAAGTTTGAAGACTTTCATACAACAAGACCAGGACACGATCTTCGCTATGCATTAGATGGAACAAAGCTAGCAAATGCCGGATGGGTTCCCCCAATGCCATTAGAAAAGTCTTTAGAGCTAACAATAGAGTGGACTAAACAAAATCCACAGTGGCTTTGGAGAGATTGATTAAAAAGTTTTCCTACAAGTTGATTCAATCGACTCATACTGATATAATTAAACCGTCATATTAATTGGCTTAACAGTCACAAACAAAAGGAAAATAAATGTCAGATAATAAGTTCAAGTATTTTGAGGTTACTACAACTGCTCTTGTAAAGGCTAGCTCAAAAGCTGATGCAGAAAAGTTGGCCATGGGCCGTCGTGGCATCACTGGCGAAGTTCTCTCTAAGCACACAGAGATTGATCGTATTTCGGCTATCGATGCTCGTGAGATGCTAGAAGCCTAATCCAATGTTTGCTGGAAAAGTAGGGGGAATATCCCCCTACTTTTTCTTTACTAAAGAGGTTATATGATAATTGCACAAATAGTTGGAAGAAATGAATCCAACAGATATTTAGAAGAAGTTTTAGAAAGATTATCTACTCAAGTAGATAAAATAGTTTTTACAGACGACTGCTCAACCGATAACACACCCCAGATTGCCTCGAAGTACTGTGAAGTATTTCAGACTGAATCTCCTTTATTTACAGAACACGAAGGAAAGTTAAGAGCTTTTGCTTGGGGTAATCTGGAGAATGTTGCGTCTTTAGGTGATTGGGTTTTAGCAATAGATTGTGACGAGCTGCTCTATCATTCATCCGAAGCAGATCTAAGAGATGTAGTAAAAGTTTCTCCTTATGATGTCATAAATATAAAGTTTTATCATATGTGGAATGAAACTCAATATAGAATAGATAAGGCTTGGGCTCCTACTAATAGCTCTAGACTATTCAGATATCAGTCTGGTGGTGGTTTTATAAACAGAAAACTGGCTTGTGGTTCTGAACCAAATTATGTAGTTGATTGGGTCAGACAAAGAAATTATTGGGCAGACTCTGGATTAATGATGAAGCATCTTGGTTATGTAAAAGACGAAGACAAGCAGGCTAAGTACGAAAGATACTCTACTTTAGACGGTGGTGAGTTTCATAACATCAATCATATCAATTCAATAATAGATACAAATCCAGCACTTATAAATTGGGGAAATTTCGGTATATAAAATGATTATATTAAATAACGCAAAAACAATTACAACATTAACAGAAAAGATGAATAGCAAAGAAAAATTTGCTCTTATCAACTTCCCTAGATCTTCTCTCATGGCTATGGGTAACTCTATAAATGGAGACAAGAGACCTAACAAGTCTTTTACTAGATCTATACAAAATTCATTCAATATTGTCGATAAAAACTACATGAAAGGCTTGCCACCAGCTTTTATCTATTCTGGAGAAGAAGATAATTTATCAAATTTTTCTCAAGTATTAAAAGATGAGACATACTATGATTCAACTACCCTAGAACAATATTATAGTTCTGATGAATCAATCTTTAACTCATTTACTAATCATTACATCAGAGATAGTTCTTTTATAGTTGTAAGCTTTCATGATAAAAAAATAATAAACAAGATGCTTGGCAATCCTGTTGATGTTATTAATGTTCCTTATAATGACTTCTATGATAAAGTTGACTCGATCTTCTCTTCAATAGAAAAATTTGATGGTAAGGTTGATTATTGTTTATTCGATTGTCCTCTTCTTTCATCTGCTCTTCCAGCTAAAATATGGAACGAGCTTAACATGTCAATGATAGATCTAGGCAAAGTATTCTCTTTTGCAAGAACTAATTATCTTAATAAAATGAGAGAAAAAGAAAATGAAAAGAAAGATAGATACAGAAATTGATGATGATCTTTTTCTTATAGATCTTCTTTTAGATTCTAATTTATCTTTGCCTGAAATAGCCAAAGAACTTGATGTTTCAATTAAAGATTTAAATAAAAAAATAAATCATTTAGGTCTTAATTGGATTAAACAACAAAAGAAAAAAACATCAAGAGGTCAGGCAGCTTTGACTTCTGTAATGAAAAAACTTCTTCCTAATGAAAAGATTATTAACGAATATCATTTAGGGGATAGATTAAGACTAGACGTTTATTGTCCTAGTTATAAACTGGCTGCAGAGTTTCACGGTAGACAACATTTTTATTATACCGAAAGATTCTTTGATTCTAAATATGATTTTGAAGAAGCTCAAAAAAGAGATGTTATCAAAATGCAAATGTGTAAAGATCAAGGTATAGCTCTTGTTGTATTTCGCTACAATGATCTTTTGACAGAGGAGTCTGTATACTCTAGAATATTAACCGCAATTAGAGATAGTCAATGGAAAGAAAAAGAGCCTAATCCATTAAAGAAGAAAGTAACTGATAGTGAATTTTATCAGGAGCAAAAAAGAAAAAAAAGCGAACAGAATAAAAAGCTCTACAGAGAAATGAAGCAGAGAAAGAAAAACCAATGACAGACCAAGATACTGATATACAAGAATATCCTATTGAATATCAATTATTTGCTCTTTCATTTAAGGATCCAGGAGCTATTGAATTTTTTAAAGAACATATAGATCCAAGCGAAGTTGGTTTTATACATAATCAAAAGGGTATTGGTGAATTCTACGAAGCTATTTTATCTTTCCATGATTTAACAAAATTGGACCTAGTTGATCCAGTAGCTTTTAAGACCTGGTTAGAATCAGAAACCAATATACACACTGCACTTGGTGGATCAGCTGGTGTCGACTCAATGATGGATACTTTGGTCAAGCTAGAACTATCAAATAAAGAATCAGTATCTAAGATAATAAACCACAAAGCATCGAAAAGAAAACAGTTAGATTACTTAGAGGAACTTAAACATCTTGTTTTAAATAAGGGGATAAAAAGTGATCAAGAGATTGAAAGAATCAATAGCCTAGCTTCTTCAATACGTGACTTAGAGAATACGACTGAGTACAATCCACTAGATACTGTCACCACTGCTACTCAGATGGTAAATAGGGTAGATGACCTACTTAACGTACCAGACTTCATGCCTACGCAATTTAAGGCCCTTAATAGGGCTATGGGGTACACTGATGAGGGAGGCTTCTTCAAAGGGGCCGTACACGCTATCATAGCACCCTCTGGCAAGGGTAAGAGTACGTTTGCCAAGTGCCTAGTTAACCACTGGGTCAGTACAGGCTATAGGGCTTTGTATGTCAATTTCGAGGAAGCACAATCCCACTGGGAGAGAGTATTGATGACCCAAGTGATTGGGCAGAACGTGTACGCCAATGCTGACAGATGGTCAGTTGAGGAGAAGCTAAAATACTCAAACCTTTTCAAGTCTAGATTATTAGAATGGGGAGACAGATTAATGGTTAAACATGATCCCGATACTCCTTACTTCGAAGATCTAGAAAAATGGCTTAGAGATATCTTGGGCCATGGTAAAGATATACCAGATGTAATAGTTATAGATACGATTCAGTCTATGTTTACCAAAGGAAAAGGTAAAGCTCGTTGGGGTGAATTCGAAGAGATGATGGTTCGACTTGAAAAGTTGGCTAGAGATATGAATTGCGTTCTTATCATTACTGCTCAAGAGAATTCAAATAGAATGAAAGAAAAACGAGAAGTTGTGCAGCAATCTGATACCGGTGGATCTTTAGCTATTCAACAAAAATGTGCAGTAACAATATTTATTACAGAAAAAAGATTAGTTAGTGGCGATGAAACTGAAGACGACACAGTCATGCAATTGCAAATCCCCAAAAACAGAATTACTGGATCTACTTTCGTTTACGATCCTCCTCTAGTTAGATATGTTGATTCTAGAAAATCATATGAAGACTACGAAATAGTTACTGAAGAATCCTATGAGTCTAATTCTATACTAGATGATTTATTAAATGGAGGTATGTTAAGCTAATGAAATTAGTAACACCAAATTCAATCAAAGATTTTAAAACTTGTTCTTTACTATTTAACTATAGACATGAACAACAACTGCCAGAGACAATAGGTGGTCGTGATTTATTAAGTGAAAGATTTGAAAATACAATAAAAGATATTGTATATTTTTTCTTTTACAAAAAACAAGGAGGGTATACGCCCTCTTATGCCTCCCTCTTAAATAGATGGGAAAAGCTATGGTTTTCAAAAGATATATCAGCTTACGATATTATGACAGAACAGCACGAAAGCGCCTATGGTAATAACGCCAGTTTAACCAGTAAAGCTGCTAATATACTTCTTTCTTTTCATGAACATTTTTCCGATTCATCCTTTATACCCATAGCTATTAACGAAGAATTCGTTTTCCCTATAAGTAAAGATGTAAAGATAAAAGACAAATTTGATATTATATTATATAAAGATAATAATTATTATGTAATTAAGTTAATGTTTAACTATAAAAATAATCATCAGCATATGAATCAAATTGATTTTACAACTATTTATTCAGCGTTTTCTCACAAAAACCCTACAAGAATTTCTAGACTTAAAGTTGGCTATTGTGACTTAGCCAGCCAAAGTGCACAGTTTAATGAATATGAAATTCTAGAAGATGACGTTAATTCATTAAAGTTTTGGTGCGATGAGATATTCAACACCGAAAAATTTATTCCAAGAAGAGGATTAACTTGGTATTGTAAAAAATGCCCATTCGATACCCCTTGCTCAAAATGGAAACCTGAGAAAAAAATTAATAATGGATGAAGATTTTCAACTAGGTTTTATATTAAACTTAGAAAGAACTGAAAAGATAATTGAAATATCACATGTGTTTGATAAATCTCCAGAACAGTTTATCAATGATATAATAGATTCAACCTATAAGAAAATAGAAGCACTAACACTAGAATGGGATCAAGATGACGAGTAAAAATAAATCAATATTAGATGATCTATTAAGTGACGAACCCATATTCAATTCAAATGAAGAAGAAGATAAGGTACTTAAACCACTTTTAGATGAAATAAACATGATAGATAATTTAAATATAAAATTATTTACTAGATCTGTTCTTCTGCAAGCTAAAATGTTCTGGGTTATACCCTCTAGTTTTTCTGGCAAGTATCATCCACCAGACGAGCATAATGGTGGCGGAAACGTTTTGCACACAAAGAGAGTCGTTAGGGCAGCTAAAGTCATATCTGATTCATATTCCTTAACGTCTTCAGAGAGAGATCTTGTTTTTTCTGCTTGCTTACTACATGATGTGACTAAAGGTGTTGGAGACGAATCCTGTTCTGACCCAACAAGTTTTACATACGACCCACTGCATCCGTATACTGTTGGTAATTTTGTAAAGAAATGCCAAGAAAACGATAGAAAGTATACCTCAGAAGCTAATTCATCAACCCTTTATATAGATGAAGAGACAGTGCAATCAATTCTTAGACTAGTACGATGCCATATGGGCCCATGGTCTCCTGTCCCTGAAACTGTTCCAGTTACTTATCTGGACATGATTGTTCATTTGGCGGATAATATGGCTTCAAAACTTCACTATATAGTTGACGGAGATAACGTATTAAAGGAAAGATGGATTTTAGAAAGCCAATAATATGAATAGTGATGAAATTATTTCAGCTAGAATGATTGCTATAGAAAATATGGAGTTTTATATTAAAGAATCTATTTATTATAGATCCTATAGTGAACACATGAACAGCGAAAACAAACTCATAGTTTGGAATATAAAAGAAGATTTGGGAAAAACGCAAATAAAATGAAAATCTCATCAAAAAATGAATTTTATTCTCAATGGAAATATGTTGAACTAGCAAGATATGTAACATCCCTTAAGAGAGTTATCAGAGAAAAAGACAAAGACGGAACCATGCTGTACGAGTACCGTAGGGTTAATTCTTACGCACAAAAATATAACAATACGGGAATATATACATCCATATGGAGATTTAACTCAGAAGACTTAACATCTGCTGTTAGATTTGGTTCTTTGTATTTTGATATAGATAATGAAGATATGCAGATTTCTTATAGCGAAGTAAAAAAGTTATATTCTTATTTAAATCAGTTCATACCAGAACAATCTATAATTGTTTACTTTACTGGGAAAAAGGGTTTCCACATAGAGTGTGAAGTTATTGCCTTGGGGATTAACCCGGGAAATAATCTTCCTATTATATTTAGACACATCGCTAATGATGTTAAGAATAAACTTGATCTATCTTCTTTAGATTTTAGCGTTTATGACCCTAGAAGAATGTGGAGACTTGAAGGTTCTAAGCACCAAGATACTGGTTTGTACAAGAATATAATTAGTAAAGAAATGCTATTCAGCGACATAGATGAAATTACATCTTATTGTAAAGATTATCATGAACCATTTGTAAATGATCAAGAATTTTCTCACTCAGCGAATGAATGGTACGCCGATTATGTAAGACAGGTTGATTCTGAAAAGAACAAGCCAAAGGATATATTTTCTCACTTTAATCAGTACGGTTCTTCTGGCAATAAAACTTTTAGCGAATCAGAAAAAGTATTTGAAAAAGAAAAACTACTTACTCAATGCAGCGCAATTAAAAAGTTAGAGCAACAAGCTAAAGAAAAACATTACTTAGAGCATGAGGCTAGATTATTTTTATGTTCTATATTGACTTATTCAGAAGAATCAGTCGAATATTTTCATGAAATCCTAAGCAATTGCGAAGACTATAATATATCTAAATCTTCAGCCCATATTAACGATTGGATAAAAAGAAGAGATATGGGCATTGGAGGAAGACCATATACTTGCGAAAGAGCAAACTCTGTTGGAGTTGGATGTGGTGAATGTTCTTTAGAGCAAAAGAATAAATGGGTAAAAGTAAATGGAAAATTTATTGAAACGAATGAAAAGTCGTCACCATCACCAGTACGTTTTGCATATTCAACAAAGAAGGAGGTAAATCATGAGTAATCAAGAAGACGATGCAATTGGACTATGTTCCGAATGTAAATCAGATCAAATGGATAGTACAATGTTCAGAAGCGTTTTTGCACAGAACGGAACTCCTCCAGTCTGCAAATATTGTGGAGGAGTTGTAATCATAGTTATGAGATCGCAAAGACAACAAGCAATAAATCAGCTAGATAGAGAAAGAGGCCTCTAGTGAAAAACTGGACCAACCTACACAACCATACCGTATTCTCCATGTTAGACGGGCATGGTAGCGTAGAACAATATCTAGAAAGAGCTAAGTCATTAGGGATGACTCGGACTAGCTACCACTGATCATGGAAATATACATTCATGGCTAGACTTTTACGATGCAGGAAAAGCAGCGGGGGTAAAACCAATTCTTGGATCTGAATTTTATCAAGCAAGAAAAAGTAGGTTTGATAGAGACGAAGAAGAAAGATCTGGTCCTTCGAAAAATGAATGGGAGCAAAGAGGCCCATATCACATAACTATACTAGCTAAAAATAATATTGGATATCACAATATTATTAAGATGTCGTCTAGAGCTTTTACTGAAGGGTATTATGTTAAACCTAGAATAGACCATGATTTAATATCTGAACATTCAGAGGGCATTATAGTTTTATCTGGATGCTTAAACGGGGAAGTATCTCAGGCTCTCCTCAGAAAAGATTACAATACCGCCTTAAAGCACGCCACAACAATGCAATCAATCGTAGGTGCAGAAAACTATTTTATAGAGATTCAAAACCACGGTATTGAAGAACAGCTTTCTATCATACCCGATTTAATTAGATTAGCTGATTATATTGGTGCAAAAGTTGTTCCATCTGGTGATTGCCACTACGTTCACCAGAACGACGCCAATGCTCATGACATAATGCTCTGTGTGGCAACTAACTCAAATATACACACTCCCAATAGGTTTTCTTTTTCTGGAGATCAGTTCTACCTACAATCATATGATGAAATGGCTTCTATCTTCTCTGAAGAGCTTCTTAGAAATACAATGCATGTCAATGATATGATCGATGTTGATCTAAACTTTGGTGATATACACTTTCCTAATTTTCCAATTCCAACACAAGAAACATCAGTAGATTATTTTGAAAGATTGGCTTGGGACGGGTTAAAAAAACGTTATGGAAATGAATTACCCGAACATATAGTTGAAAGAGCTAATCATGAGATAAGGGTAGTTAAGGAAATGGGTTTCCCAGAGTACTTTTTAGTTGTTTCCGACTTAGTTAGATGGGCTAAAGAAAATGACATTAGAGTTGGCTGGGGTAGAGGTTCTGCTGCAGGCAGTGTTCTGTCTTATGCTTTTGATATTACAAACTTAGACCCAATTAAGTTTGGACTTATGTTTGAAAGATTTCTGGTAGAGGGAAGAAAGTCTATGCCCGACATAGACTTAGACTTTGACGATAGGCATAGAGATAAGGTCATTGAATATGCACGCACAAAGTACGGTAGTGACCACGTTGCTCACATATGTACGTTCAACAGAACTGGCGCTAGACAGTCTATACGAGATGCCGCAAGAGCTCTTGGGTATGATTTTTCTACTGGCGATAAAGTATCTAAATTAGTTCCTCCACCAGTACTTGGCGTCTCTAAATCATTAAAAGATTGTATGGAGGTTTTTGAATTTTCTCAATTGTATAATTCAGACCCAGATGCAAAGATAGTTATAGATACAGCTTTTGGTTTAGAAAACCTAGTTCGTCAAACAGGTATCCATGCTGCAGGTATCGTTATATCTAAAAATGAATTAACCGAATATCTTCCTATCATGAAAAAGGGAGTAGATAGCCCAATAGTTACTCAGTGGGACATGGGCAGAGTAGAGCAGTGTGGACTGCTTAAGATCGACTTCTTGGGTCTGCGAAACTTAGGAGTCATAGATAATTGTATAAAATTAGTTAAGAAGAATAAAGATGTAAATATTGATGTAGATACAATCCCGATTGATGATCAAAAAACATATGACCAGTTAGCTAAAGGTAACGCTGTAGGAGTTTTTCAGTTAGAGTCTGCTGGTATGCGTGAGCTAATGGTCCAACTTCAACCACGAGATATCCAAGACATTATGGCCTTGATCTCTTTGTATAGACCAGGTCCGATGGGTTCTGGGATGGACAAGCTTTATATAGATAGAAAGCATGGCAGAAGCAAGATAGCTTACGATCATCCAAAACTAGAAAAGGTACTTGGACCATCACTGGGGATCATGTTGTATCAGGAAGACGTTTTAGCTGTTTCCAGAGAACTTGCAGGTTTCTCTTCAGCAGAAGCTGATGATTTACGTAAGGCTATCGGTAAAAAGCAGATGGATAAGATATCTTTATTCAGAAAGAAATTTGTTGAAGGATGCATTGCAACTTCAGATTTAGACGAAAATAAAGCTAATAAAATATATTCAGACATTGAGTATTTTGGAGGATATGGTTTCAACAGAGCCCATGCTGCAAGCTATGCTATGATTTCGTATGTAACAGCTTATCTTAAAACAAACTATATGGCAGAGTATATGGCTGCATTGATGAGTTCAGTTGTGGGGAATAAAGAAAAGCAGTCTTTGTACCTTTCTGATTGTAGAAAACTTGGCATAAAAGTTCATACGCCTTCGATCAATAAATCAGGAAAAGACTTTAATGTTTTAGATGATAATAATATTATCTTTGGACTTTCAGCCATAAATGGTATTGGCGACTCTATCGCAGAAGCAGTTATCCAGTGTAGAGATATTAATAGCCCATACCTCAGCATATATGATTTCTTTAGAAGAACAGATCCTGCAGTGCTCAAAAAGTCAACATTAGAACATTTTACGATGTCTGGCGCATTAGACGAATTAATTGATATCGAAGAAGAGTTAGATATAAATAGACACAGTGAACTTTCTATTCTTGAAAAAGAAAAAGAAGAATTAGGAATATATGTATCTAAACACCCCATGGAGGGAATGGTGGATACAGTAAAGCCTTTGGTCGATATGGATATATCTGATCTTTCTGAATTAAATAATGGTTTTAATGTTAAGGTAGGCGGAATACTGACATCGGTTAAAAAAATGATAACTAAAAAAGGACAAAAAATGTTCAAGTTAGCATTAGAAGATTTAACTGGTGAAATTGAAGTGATCATATTCCCAAGAGAAGCTAAAAATATATCTGATACTGAATTTAATCAGGGAGATGTATTTGTTATGGCTGGATCAATTAATAGGGAAAATGATGATGAGCAAGCTATAATAAAATTATTTTATAATTCTCATCAAAAAATAGATACAGATAAAGCAATTAACACAAAATCCATTAGATTATCATTACCTCATGAACCATCTTTGGATGTAATTAAAAGCCTTTATGATATAATAGAAAACACAAATGGATCTACTAATGTTTATTTAGAATATTTAGAAGATAATAAAAGAATAGTTTTTAAATTCAAAAAAACAACTTCATTAAAAATAGAAAACAATCTTAAAGAAATAGTTAGAATAGGGAGCTAAAATGGCCTTACCAGGTAGTTATGAAAATCCGAGCAATAAACCATGTTGGACTCTTTGCACATCTTGCACTAGGTGCGGGGATAAAGGTCGATACACTAAATGTAATCAATGTAGTGGTAGATATGATCCTTTTGGAAAAGTAGTACCTGATCAAGGTGATTTCTGTGACTGTAAGAACGGTACCCTTAGATGGAAGACTCAAGAGGGCAGATTAATTATGACTAAATTCAAAACAAATCCATTTAAAGGACAAGTCAAATACGAAAAAATATCAGAAGATGAGAGAGACTGGGACTCATACGTCAATGATATGAGAGAAAAAATGAATGATCCAAACTTTAATCCAATTACAATTACGGAGGACTAATGAATAAGAAAGAAATTGGAAGAATAGCAAAAGCTAACATCACCTTAATCGAATATGCTGAGTCCACTCTTGGCTATAGTGATAAGTTTTTTTTGATGTCTGGTGCTGTTGGGTTTTGGGCTACAAAAGAAGAATTAAAAGATCTTTATACTGTTCTTAATTACTATATAAACATAGAAGATATATCAGAATGTACAGTAGAGGTTGAGGAATGACTAGAGAATGGCCTTATTTAGAAGATGACTTCATGGAAATAGGTAATACTGGTTGGGTTCCGGTTGGTGAAAGTGTTTATTACAATAAGCACAATGGTCATACTATGGATGAGCTGGGAAAAGAATATGATGAAAATGGAGTTTTAATTTATGACCCAGAAAAAGAAAATGAAGAGGAATAATTTTGATAAAAATAAGATTAATTGATGATTTAACAGATTTAGAAAAGCTTGCATTAGTAGATTTTAGTTATTCTAGATTAGATACATATAAAATGTGTCCATCAAAATACTTTTATACTTATATTCAAAAAGAACCTAGATCATTTAACGAACCAGCTGTTTTGCGGAAATATAGTACACTCGGTATTAGAAGAGTGTTTAGACAATAATAAAAGGGTAGATCATGAAGAGCTATCTGCTTCTTTCGTAAGCAATGTATCTTCTTACGATCCTGATAACAAAATTCCAAAAGAGTTAATAGATGTTGGATCACAAATACTAGACGAATTTTATGATGAATATCAGGACATTGATTTTAGTATATATGAAAAAGAATTAGGTTTTAAATTTATTATAGGTACTTATCTTGTTGTTGGATACATAGATAGGGTAGATCTCATTGATGAAAAAAGTATAAAGATAATAGACTACAAGACCGGTAAATGGGAAGTATCCCAAAAGGGAGTGAAGGACAACTTGCAGCTTGGCATTTATGCACTAGCTGTATCGGAGATCTTTCCAGATAAAGAAATCACAGCAGAACTCCACTATTTAAGGTCGGGCAAGAAAAAAGGTCATACTTTTAGTAAAGAAGATATAGAGAACGTTAAATCAAGATTAATTGCATCCATATCCGAAGTGGTTAATGACTCTTCATTTCACCCAACTAAAAACGAATTTACTTGTTCTTTTTGCGAGCATGCAAAGTCTGGTGCTTGCAATACTGGAGTATTCAGAAATAAGAAAAGAGCAAGAGCTTAAACATTAAAAAAACCCCCCCTGGATTTCTCCAGAGGGGGTTTTTCTATTTGTAATTAGAAATTAGATTCAGTGTTTGTTACTGGGAATTCAGCTGCATGAGCAGAGAGGTCAAAGTCGGAGTATTCAGTAACAACTTTTGCTGCTTCTTCACGGCTGTAGCCGAGGGTCCCAGTAAGGTTGTCAATGATCTCTTCGTTCATTTCAATGATCATGGAGCTGATGATGGTATCTAGTGTGTTGTTCATATTCTGAATGATACTTTCTTTTTGTCTGATTTGCAACCTTTTGTCACAAATTTCTTGTTTTTCTTTAACTTATACTTTATAATGGATCATAGTGAATATTATTATGTATAGAGGATACCATGAAAGACCTAGTGATTGTCAACCCAGAAGAATATTTTCTGAAAATTTCTTCTTTAAAAAACCATCCTAATTTCAAAAAAGCAAAGATTGATAAAATGGATGAAGAGATAATAAAAGAGGTCGCCCCAAAAAGAAATGGTAAGGGCAATTCGTATCAACATACTAATACTTCTTTCAGGGAAGACTTGGGCATGACGCTGAGGTCTAACTGGGAAGCTAACTTCGCAAGAATACTTAATGCGTACAAAATAAAATTTGAGTTTGAACCTACTGTATTCCCTTTCCCGATTCAAAAACGGAACGAAAGCGTATACTCCTGACTTTTTCATTAACAAAGATGATTCATGGATAGAACTAAAAGGTTACCTTGATGATAAAAGCAAGATAAAGATAAAAAGATTTAAAAGGTATTATAGAAAAGAATTCGACAAGTTAACTTTTATAATTAGCAAGTATTCAACTAATGCTAAAGACTTTGCTATGGAACTAGAAATTCCTCAAGTCATATTCTATGAGGATATTAGAAAAATTTATTCTAACAAAATTATTAATTGGGAAGGAAAATAATGGCAGCTTATAAGGAGCAGTATTATAACTTAAAAGAAGACGAAATGCAGGACCTAATTGCAAAGGCAAAGGGTGGAAGCGAAAAAGCGCAAGTAGAACTACTGAAGGTCTTTAACAACTTTTTAACAAAGTATACGACTATGTTATATTATGGAAAATACAATTTAGGGGATTATGATATCAGGAGATTTGTTTCTCTATTTATCAAAGATTCGTATGTTCGTTTCGCTTTAATGAAAAATCAATTAAATCAAGCTGGATACAAGCATGTAAACGAATGTATACGACGGCATAACCTACATGGCAAAAAGATATGGCGATGAAGAAGATGTTCGTCAAACTGTGGACATGACATTTTTCCAGTGCATAACAAGATACCAGAGAAAAGATTCAGAGAAGGGACCAATTCCTTTTAGCGGATTTCTTTACAGCTATTTTTTCTATTTATTAAAAAAGAATGTAGACACACTCCTTATAGATCAATTAGGTCGAAAAACTTTTCCGCTGTTAGCTGATGACGCTAACGAAGACAGTGAAGGTGAATCTTCACCCGGATTTAAAGCCCCTCCTCAAGAATATGAGATTCAAGAGTTACTGGCAACTGATGACATTAATGAGTTTTGGGTTCTTGGGGAAACATGTGAAGAGCCATTTGTCCACTTGACTATACAGGAGAGACAGCTTTTGAAATGGAGATATATTGATGGTTTAAGATCGAGCGAAATAAGTAAAAAAATTACAGAACACCCAAATACCGTAAGGGAACATTTGTCTAAAATAAGAACAAAGGTAAAAGATATTGTGATAAACTCTAATCTAGAAGATATCATGTATCTGTTCAAAAACAAAGAAGGTAGACATGAACCTGCAATCGATGCAGAAGCTGAATGATTTATTATCAGAATTTATTGACCCTCAAATTAAAGAAGTAATTGAAGCATACGCTTCTGGGGATAAGAATGGTGATTACTTCATTACTATACCAGACATGGACGTAGTCGACTTATCTCTTAACCAATTGGGCTCCCTAGTCGCCAGAAGCTCTAACGTATATGGCAGAGTTGCTCGCTTTGCTGGGATGGCCAGAGCTCAATATAAATTAATAGAGGGCAGATACAAGAAGGTTTACAAAGCCAACAGAGTCGGCAAGAACGAGGCTGAGAGAGAAGCTAACGCCCTTGAGGCCGCTGAT
>B570J29032_109959253_pt1 | contig 20880 bp, 15 predicted proteins | sample LakMenEpi16Nov12_FD_29032 | JGI IMG/M metagenome (IMG submission 29032) | reverse complement strand
TGAAAGAATGGGCCATGAGCAAAGGTGTGACGCATTATACACACTGGTTTCAACCGCTTACTGGGGCAACGGCAGAAAAGCATGATGCTTTTTTTGAAACCTCTTTTGATGGCAGTGATCCAGTAGAGAAATTTGGCGGCGACCAATTGATTCAGCAAGAACCAGATGCCTCAAGTTTTCCAAACGGGGGTATTAGAAATACTTTTGAAGCCAGAGGTTATACCGCTTGGGATCCGTCTTCACCTGCCTTTATTTTTGGAGATACCTTATGTATCCCTACAGTTTTTGTAGCCTATACCGGTGAAGCTTTAGATTATAAAGCCCCATTGTTAAGAGCGCTTAGTGCAATTGATGAAGCGGCGACAAACGTGGCTAAATATTTTGATAAAAATGTAAAGAAGGTAACCCCAACTTTGGGTTGGGAACAAGAATATTTCTTGATTGATTTGGCTTTGGCTAACTCTAGACCAGATATTATGGCAACTGGTAGAACCTTATTAGGTCACACTTCTTCAAAAGGTCAACAATTAGAAGACCATTATTTTGGTTCCATTCCGCCACGTGTTTTGAATTATATGCGTGAACTAGAATATGAATGTATGCTTTTGGGTATCCCAGTAAAAACCAGACACAACGAAGTGGCACCAAACCAATTTGAGTTGGCACCAATTTTTGAAGAAACTAATTTAGCTGTTGACCACAACTCTTTATTGATGGATGTGATGCAAAAAGTGGCAGAAAGGCATAGCTTTAAAGTACTTTTCCATGAAAAACCTTTTAAAGGCGTTAATGGTTCTGGCAAGCATAACAACTGGTCATTGGCAACAGATACGGGTATCAATTTATTGAGTCCAGGCAAAACACCAATGAGCAACTTGCAGTTTTTAACTTTTTTCATCAACACCATCAAAGCGGTTCAAAACCATGAAGAATTGTTGAGAGCATCTATTGCAAGTGCCAGCAATGATCATCGTTTAGGTGCCAATGAAGCACCGCCTGCGGTTATTTCTGTTTTCATCGGACAACAATTAACCAGAGTTTTAAATAATTTAGAAAATGTAAGTGAAGGTAAATTGTCGCCAGAAGAAAAAACAGATTTGAAACTTAATGTTGTTGGGCGTTTACCTGATGTTTTATTAGATAATACGGATAGAAACCGTACATCACCATTTGCATTTACGGGCAATAAATTTGAATTTAGAGCGGTTGGTTCATCTGCCAATTGTGCGAATGCGATGACGACATTAAACAGCATTGTTGCAGAGCAATTAATGGCTTTTAAAAATGAAGTTGACGCCTTAATAGAAACGAAAGATTTGAAAAAAGACGAAGCTATTTTTAATGTTTTGAGAGAATATATCAAGCAAACCAAAAAAATCTTATTTGAAGGTGATGGTTATAGTGATGAATGGCAAGTTGAAGCTGGCAAACGTGGTTTGAGCAATAATAAAACCACACCAGACGCATTGAAAGCGAAGGTCAGCAAAAAAACGCTTGATTTGTTTGAAAAACTAGGCATCATGAATGCGGTTGAAACCCATGCGAGATATGAAATAGAAATTGAAGAATACACCAAAAAAATTCAAATTGAAGGTCGAGTTTTAGGCGATATTTCTAAAAATCATGTGGTACCAACTGCCATTAAATATCAAAACACTTTGATTGAAAATGTAAAAGGTTTAAAAGAAATTTTTGGTAAAGATTATGAAAAAATTGCCAAAGAGCAAATTGCCTTAATCAGAGAAATTTCTGAACATATAGAAGGTATTCATTCAAAAGTTGAGGCGATGACCACTGAGCGAAAAAAAGCCAACAAGCTTGAAAATGCAGCCAAACAAGCGGATCATTATTGCAACAAAGTGAAACCTTATTTTGATGAAATCAGAAACCATGCTGATAGACTTGAATTATTGGTGGATGACGAATTGTGGACGTTGACTAAATATAGAGAGTTGTTGTTTACACGTTAATTATCAATTTGCCATTTGGGCAATGATTGAATAATAAAAAAAGCAAGATGAAGAAATTTGTCTTGCTTTTTTTTCAAGATTATTTTGACTATACTTTGTGAACCTTTGCGTATTCTTTTTGGACCTTAGTGTTATTCTTTGTACTCAAGTGCAAAACAAATCACTAAGCCTCAAAAGACTTTAAGATTTTCCAAACGTTTTATTCATTAAACCTTTAATGCGGGTAAGAAGTTCAATAGACTTAATGAAATTGTTAAAAACTAGTTTGATAAAAAAAACCAAATCTTCTATTATGCAAACTATTTATTTTTTAATTTTAACGTTTTCTAAATATTTCCAAAAATAATGATCAACGAAGACGACGATATTCAATTGCCAGCAGATGATTTAACGCCAGAAGACGATAGTTTCTCTGAAGGGGATATTAATGAATCTCATGAAGAATCGGCAAGCGTTTTTTCTGGTGAAAAATTTTACGAGGTCGCTTTTGATGGTACTGATGGTAGCATTAAAAAAGTTACAGGCATGTACCGTGATTGGTTTTTGGATTATGCGTCCTATGTGATACTCGAACGCGCCGTGCCTGCTATTGAAGACGGTTTTAAGCCCGTGCAAAGACGTATCATGCACAGCATGAAAGAGCTAGATGATGGCCGATATAACAAAGTAGCCAATATTGTTGGCCATACCATGCAATATCACCCACACGGTGATGCCTCCATTGGCGATGCCATGGTGCAAATTGGGCAAAAAGATTTACTCATTGATACCCAAGGTAACTGGGGAAATATACTTACTGGTGATGGTGCAGCCGCTTCGAGATATATTGAAGCCCGTATCAGTAAATTTGGGCATGACGTGCTTTATTCGCCAAAGATAACCACTTGGCAAGCCTCTTATGATGGCAGAAGAAATGAACCTGTTACTTTACCTGTTAAATTCCCCTTGCTTTTAGCACAAGGCGTTGAAGGGATAGCCGTTGGGCTTTCAACCAAAGTATTGCCGCATAATTTTAATGAATTAATTGATGCCTCTATAAAAATACTCAAAGGCAAACCGTTTGTTTTATTTCCAGATTTTATCACCGCTGGTATTGCCGATGTAACCAATTATAATGATGGTTTACGCGGTGGCAAAGTACGCGTGCGAGCGAAAATCAACCAAGTAGATAAGCAAACCTTAACCATTACGCAAATTCCTTTTTCAACCAATACCTCTTCTTTGATTGATAGTATTTTAAAAGCCAACGAAAAAGGTAAAATTAAAATTAAAAAGATTGAGGACAATACAGCAGCAGAGGTTGAAATCATGATTCATTTACCACCTGGTGTTTCACCTGATAAAACCATTGATGCCTTATATGCTTTTACCGCTTGCGAAACCTCTATCTCGCCTTTAGGTTGTGTGATTGAAGCGCATAAGCCGCGCTTTGTTGGCGTATCAGAAATGTTGCGTGTTTCTACGGATCGCACGGTTGAGTTGTTAAGAAAAGAACTAGAAATTCAATTACATGAACTAGAAGAACAATGGCACTTTTTATCGCTTGAACGGATTTTTATTGAAAATAAAATCTACCGTTTGATTGAAGAGGAAACCACGAGAGAAGGCGTCATTCAAGCGGTTGATGATGGATTGAAACCTTTTGTAAAAAATCTAAAAAGAGCCGTCACTGAAGATGATATTTTGAGATTACTTGATATTCGCATCATGCGAATTTCTAAATATGATAGCAATAAAGCACAAGATAAAATAGAGGCACTTGAAGGCACAATTGCACAGGTGAAACATGATATTGAACATATCATAGATTTCGCTATCAATTATTTTACAACCCTAAAAGAAAAATACGGCAAAGGGAAAGAAAGACAAACTGAATTAAGAAGCTTTGAAAACATAGAAGCAACAAAAGTGGTCATGAAAAATGCCAAGCTTTATGTGAATATGGAAGAAGGTTTTGTTGGGTCTGGCCTAAGAAAAGATGCGTTTGTTTGTGATTGTTCAGACATTGATGATGTCATTGTTTTTTTAAGAGACGGTCGCATGATGGTTACCAAAATTGAGGATAAAAAGTTTATTGGTAAGGATATTATCCACGTGGCTATTTTTGACAAAAATGATAAGCGAACGGTTTATAACATGATTTATCGCGATGGAAAAAATGGGGCCTCATTTATTAAGCGTTTTAATGTAACGGGAATTACCAGAGATAAATTTTATGATTTAACCCAAGAAAAGCCTGGTAGTCAGGTCTTGTATTTTACGGCTAATTTAAATGGTGAAGCAGAAACCGTTGTTATTTTATTGCGACAATTAAGCAGTGTAAAAAAACTTAAATGGGATATTAATTTTGCGGACATAGCCATCAAAGGTCGGGCTTCAAGAGGAAATACAGTAACCAAATATGCCATCAAGAAAATTGAGTTAAAAGAAAAGGGAATTTCTACCCTTAGACCAAGAAAAGTTTGGTTTGATGATACCGTGCAACGACTTAATGTGGAAGCACGAGGAGAACTCCTTGGCGAATTTAAACCAGATGATCGTTTGTTGATTGTTAACCAATCGGGCAAAGTAAAAACCATTATACCAGATTTGTCTCTTCACTTTGAAGATGATATGATTGTTTTGCAAAAATGGCAGCCGCAGAGACCTATTTCATGTATTTATTTTGATGGAGAAAAAGAAAAATATTTTGTTAAACGTTTTGTTATTGAAAACCCAAACAAGGAAGAGATTTTTATTACAGAACATGAAAAATCTGTTTTAGAAATCGTTTCTACTGATTGGAAACCAGTTGCTGAAATTGTCTTTGCAAAAATAAAGGGCATTCAAAAAGATAATTTGACCATTAATTTGGAAGAATTTATAGCGATAAAGGGCATCAAGGCTTTAGGTAATCAATTAACGAGTGATAAAATTAAACAAATCAACTTGTTAGAGCCCATTCCTTATGAATTGCCGATTGAAGAGATTGAAGTTATTGCAGAAATACAAACCATTGAAGATGTGCCACCAATCGATTATTCCATAGATGAAGATGGTCAAGCCACATTGTTTGATTAGAAAGGTAATATAATTTAAAAATTTCTTGAAATAAAAATCAAAAAAACAGCTATTTTTATTGTTTTTTTAGTAGCAATAGTTATTTTTGTAAATCGATTAAAAGTTATACATGTCAACTGAAGTTCAAGAAAAAACCAAAATAGAAGAACCACAACTAAATATCATATTAACCACTGACGAAGAAGATAGCCGACCTGTTTATATAGCGGGAAACTTCAATGCATGGAAAACGCAAGATGACCTTTTCCTGATGAAGAAAGTTGGCAATGGCATTTATCATTATGTATTTCCTAAAGATTTTGAATTACCTGAGCCAACTTTATATAAATTTACGCGTGGCGACTGGTCTGAAGTGGAAATTGATAAATTTGGTAATAGAACCGAAAATCGTAAAACGCTACAAAAAAAGGGGGTAGTCAAAGAACATGTTGCTAAATGGCGTCATAACTGGTTGCCTTTTAAACCAGATTTTTTGCCTGAAGTTCATCTCATCTCTGAAGAATTTGAAATTCCGCAGCTTAATAAAAAAAGAAAAGTTTGGGCGTTGTTGCCGCATGATTACAATGAATCTTCAGAGTCTTACCCTGTAATATATTTGCAAGATGCGCAAAATTTATTTAACGAAAAGTCTCCCTTTGGCAATTGGGAAATAGACAAAAAATTAGCCGTCATGGCTGAATATAAAATTGGAAAAGTCATTGTTATTGCTATAGAACACGGCGACGGCGAAAGATTATTGGAATATAATTTGGGAAATACGAAACTGGGTCAAGGACAAGGCAAGCAATATATTCGTTTTTTGACAGAGACACTTAAACCCTTTGTTGATAAGCATTATCGCACAAAAACTGAACGTGAATACACAGGTATAGGCGGCAGCTCTATGGGCGGTTTGATAAGCATTTTTTCAGGCATTATGTATCCAGAAATATTTGGGAAATTAATGATTTTTTCACCTTCACTTTGGGTGGTGCCAAAAATTAAATTATCATTTTTAGACTTATACGAACCTCAAGATTTTCGCATTTATCTTTATGCAGGCGGCGATGAAAGTGCAACCATGGTTGAGCACGTGAAGAAATTCAAAAAGAAATTATTGACCAAAGAAGGCTACGAAGAAAAAATGAAAGTCCAGTTGAGCATTAATCCAAAAGGTAAACATGCAGAAACTTACTGGAGTGATGAATTCCCTAAAGCTGTGGAGTGGCTTTTTTTTCAAAAATAGAGACTTTAATAATCCCATACTTTTCAAAAAGTATTTTAACACATAAAAAATCAAAATGATAAACATAAAATATCAACTAGCTACCGACGATAAAACTAAAACACTTTTGATCCCTTTTTTGAAAAGTGAAGCCATCAATTATAAGCATGTGCACTTAAAAAATCATTTGTTTGCAGGAAAAGAAAAAACCTCCTACGCCACAGTTGTTGATGATGTACACTATTTTTTTATCGGTTTAGGTGAAAAACCAACCTATAAAGACATTCAAACGGCATTTAGACGTTTCGCACATCAAAATAAAAAACTACATACAAAATCCCTTTTGGTTGACCTCACAAGTTTTGATGAGGGGCAAGTTGAAGCGGCCATTATTGGGTTAGTTCTAGGAACTTATCAATTGGGTCATTTTAAAGCGGATCAAAAACCGCACATTTTTTTAAATGGTGATTTTGAAATCTTAATCACATCGGCTAATGCTAGTCAACAGCTTATTGATCAAGCCATCAAAATAGCAGAAGCCCAATTGGCTTGTTTTAATTATGTTGATTTGCCTTCAAATGTTGTCACACCAACCTATTTGGCAGAAAAAGCCATTGGCCTGCAAGGCTATAATATGTTAACGACTAAAATTATAGACCAGGCGGATGCAGAAAAAATAGGGTTGCATAGTTTTTTAGCAGTCGGAAAGGGCAGCGCTACCCCAGCAAAATTTATTATAGTAGAATATAGACATCCAGAAGCCAAAAAACATTTCGGGTTAATTGGCAAAGCTATTACCTTTGATACTGGCGGTTATAACATCAAGACGCAAGGTATGGTGCATATGAAATGTGACATGGCTGGGGGCGCAACTGTTTTAGCTGCTATTCAGTTGATTGCCGATCTTCAAATGAAGGCCAACGTAACAGCTATTATACCTGCTTGTGAAAATCGCATCGATAACCAAGCCTGTGTGCCAAGCGATGTGATTAACAGCTATAGCGGCAAAACCATTGAGATTATTGATACAGATGCCGAGGGACGTTTAGTTTTGGCTGATGGTATCAGCTATATGGTGAAACATTATCAAACGGATGTTATGATTGATGTCGCCACATTAACAGGAAGTGCCGCTGCTACTTTTGGAGATGTCTGCGCGGCGATGTTTACAAATAACGTTGATTTAGCTAAGCAAACTAAAGCAATCGGTATGAACATAGATGAAAAATCTTGGCCGTTGCCGCTTTGGGACGACTATAAAAACCATATGGATAGCGACATCGCTGATATAAAAAACTTTTCTGGAAAACCTATGGCTGGTGCTATTAGTGCGGCCAAATTTTTAGAGTTTTTTACAGAAAACCACCCAGCTTGGATGCATTTAGATATCGCTGGGGTTTCTTTCATTGATGACGAATTTGCCAAAACCAAGCATGCATCGGCTTGGGGTGTGCACTTGTTGGCTAAACTAGTTGAGGATTTTTAAGAAAATTAGTCATTTTCCCTGTTAAATTTTAAAAATTTCTAAACCTATTTAAATGCTAATTTACGATACAAAAAACTGGTTTTCTGGCATTTTCAGATTTCATAGGGCCGATACCTTCAGAACGCTGTTTCCAATGCTAGTGTTTTTTTCGCTCTATTCATGGGGTGTTATCTATCTGGAAATTGAATATTTAAAATTAACCACAAACAGCCATGCTAGTCATATCACTGTCATGCATTCCTTGCTTGGTTTTGCATTATCAATCTTATTGGTTTTTAGAACCAATACGGCCTATGACAGATGGTGGGAGGGTAGAAGGCTTTGGGGTCAATTGGTCAATGCCAGTCGGAATTTAGCATTAAAGTACCATGCTTTTCTCAACGAAAAATCTGATTTAGATTTTTTTGAGCAGTGTATACCAATATTTTCAAAGTCACTTGCAAATCATTTGCAAAAATCAGATATTGCCATTGGTGAAAATATCAGCGAACAGCTGCGACATGAGGTAAGTAAAAAAAATCATCAACCCTTGCGGGTGGCGGAATTACTTTTTAATAAAACCAATAATTTATACCAAAACAAGCAGCTTACAAATGAACAATTTCTTAATCTTAATGCCGATTTAACTGCGCTCATGGACATTTGTGGCGGCTGTGAACGTATAAAAAACACACCAATTCCTTATAGCTATAGCACTTATATTAAAAAGTTCATTTTTATTTACGTGGCTACTTTGCCCTTTGGTTTTGCTTTTACCTTAGAGTATTTAGCGATACCAGTAACCGCTTTCATTTTTTATGTTTTAGCTAGTTTAGAAATCATTGCAGAAGAAATCGAAGATCCATTTGGTTTAGACACAAACGATTTACCAGTGGATGAAATCGCTGAAAGAATTAAAGAAAATGTAGAAGAAGTTTTTAATTAGGTAAGCAACTGTTAATCCATTTATTATTAAGCATAAGCTAGGCAGTTTCTACTCCAAATCTTTTTCATCTTCAAAGCTTTCTAAAACGGTAATACCTTTTTGTAAAATCATGTTATTGGGATAAATAATCACTTCGCCTTTTTTGGTGCGTAAATAAATATGAAAGCCCTTGATGTCTTCAATTTCTGCCACTATAGGAAAATCCTTATCATGGATTTTAATGTAGTTGCCAATTTGGAAAGGCGATGAGAAGAAAACAATAACGCCAGAAGTAATGTTACTCAAAATAGACCATTGGGCAAAAAGCGCAACACCTATAATGGTAAACATAGAAGAGAAAACCACCCATAAATGTTCGGCCTTAACACCCCAAACCACCACAATTGACGAAATAAAAACCACAGCCAATAACATATTGGTATATTTGATAACAACCAATGTGCGTTGTTCGGCAATAGAGCCTTTTCTGGCAAAAGCCCTAATGAAACTTTTAGCGAGAAATCGCGCTAAGACCCAAGTGAATAACACCATGATGGTCATCATAATTGGTTTAAAGAAAGTATTGAAAAATTCTACTATCATAAGATACTTTTTAATTTTTTATACAATAAGTTTGTCGGCAAGCCAACCACATTACAATATGATCCCTTAATTTTTTTAATGCCAATGAGGCCAATCCAATCTTGAATACCGTAGCTGCCAGCCTTATCTAAAGGCTTAAATTGGCTAACATAGTGATTGATTTCCTCTGTGGATAACATTTCAAAAAACACGGCGGTTTTATCATGAAAAATCAGTTCGCGAGTGGTCGTTTTGATACAAACTGATGTAATGACCTCATGTTTTTTACCAGAGAGTCGTTGTAACATCTTGATGGCATCCGCTTCATCGGTTGGCTTATTTAAAGCTTGATTTTTAAACCAAACGATGGTATCACTCGTTACCAAAATCTCATGGTCTTTAAGGTCATTTTTAAAAGCAGCCGCTTTGAGTTTAGCCAAATAATTGGTAATTTTCTCCGCTTTTAAATGCCTTGGAAATATTTCATCAACCGGCTTGATTCTGCTTTCAAACGGCAGCCCCATGTCTTTAAAAAATGCTAATCTCCGCGGTGAGGCAGAAGCTAGAATAAGCGTTTTATCCTTAAAATCTAAAAGCATCTGTGAAATTTGTGCAAAGATAGGATTTTTGCTCCGTTTGCGACAACTATCTTTTGATTGATTTTTTTAATTATTTTGGAGCAAATGGCTTGGGGCTTTTTTATGGTCGCCATTCCTGCGCCGACGATGAATGTCGGCATAGAGACATTTATCGTCTCTACTCTCCAAGTCGCTTGGTCTGCCCCAAAAGCGTGGGTCAGGGCAGAGCTCCAACAAAGGCTCAGCAAGGGCTAATCGGCTGTGGTAGTTTCTTTATCTGGAAAATATTAAGGTTCGAAAGATTAGTTGTTTTGTGTTGAACGTTTCCTGAATAATTTCTCTCTTTTTACAGAAACTCGCATGAGGGATGGTCGCGGCAGCCTTGTGCAGCTGAAGGCTAGTTTTTCTTAGTTTTTTTGGCGACCAAAGAAGCCAAAAAAAACTTTAGAAAAACAGACAGAAGCCAACAAGCTATAGCAGACAGTACAGACGTTGATTGTCTGCATTATAAACCCGGTCGGGTGCAAGCATTTTTTACTATTTGGCAACTGCACTAAAAAAATGCATGAAGCCGACATGCCCGAAATAAAAAAAAAAACTTATTTTTGCTAAAATATTAGTTGATGTCCCTAAAAAAAGGTTTTTTAAAAGGCAATCGTGCGTATAAATCAAACTATAGGCAGCATAATCAACGCTTGGTCGGTTTGATTATTATCATGGCGCTTGTGATGATTGCTTTATTATATTTTGGTTATGTCAAATTATAATGGTCATTTATTAGATACACCTATTGAGTTTATGCGTGGTGTTGGACCACAACGTGCCAAAATTTTGCAAAGTGAATGTGAGGTTCGCATTTACGCAGATTTGTTAAAACTGTACCCGAATCGCTACATCGATAAAACCAAATACTACAAAATTAGTGCTTTGCAAGATGCCCAAGCCGATGTGCAAATCATTGGTAAAGTGGTGCACCTTAAAACCATTGAACAAAAACGTGGCAAACGTTTGGTTGCACGATTTATTGATGACACTGGCGAAATTGAATTGGTTTGGTTTCAATCCATCGCTTGGATTAAGGATAATATAAAGCTCAATGAAGCCTATGTTATTTTTGGAAAAGTGGCAAAATTTGGTCAAAATTTGTCGATGGTTCACCCAGATATGGAGTTGCTAGAAAAACATCAAGCAGGTTTAAAAAGTGGTTTGCAGGCTATTTATCCTTCCACAGAAAAGCTGGCCAAAAACAATCTGAATAATCGATTTTTTATCAAGCTTTTCGAACAATTGTTTACGGAAACCAGCGCGAGGTTTGAAGAAACTTTACCAAGTTATCTGCTTAAAGAATTATCCTTAATCTCAAAATCGGAAGCTTTATTTTATGTGCATTTTCCTAAAGATCAAGAGATTTTGGGACAAGCGCGACGTCGGTTAAAGTTTGAGGAACTATTTTATATTCAACTGCAGTTGTTGATTAAAAACTTAATTAGAAAACACAAAATAAAAGGTCATAAATTTGGTACAGTTGGTAATTTTTTTAACCATTTTTACCAAAACCATTTGCCTTTTGAATTGACCAATGCACAAAAACGTGTGTTGAAGGAAATTAGAAATGACATGGGTCAAGAAGCACAAATGAATCGCTTATTACAAGGCGATGTGGGTTCTGGCAAAACGATTGTAGCCTTTATGTGCGTCTTGATGGCCAAAGATAATGGCTTTCAGAGCTGCATCATGGCACCCACCGAAATCTTAGCCCAACAGCATTTTGCGAGCATGCAAAATTGGTGTGAGGATGCTGGCATCACCATGGCGCTATTGACTGGCTCTACAAAAACAGCAGTAAGAAAAGTACTGCATGAGCAGCTACTTGATGGGACCTTAGATTTAATTGTTGGCACGCATGCACTCATTGAGGATGTGGTGCAATTCAAAAATATTGGTTTAGCCATTATTGATGAGCAACATCGATTTGGCGTAGAACAGCGCGCCAAATTATGGAAGAAAAATGTTATTCCGCCACATGTATTGGTGATGACAGCAACACCGATTCCTCGTACACTAGCCATGAGTTTATATGGTGATTTAGATATTTCAGTGATTGACGAATTGCCTCCCGGCAGAAAACCCATCCAGACCATTCATCAGTTTGACAGCAACCGTTTGAAAGTATGGAAATTTATCAGAGATGAAATCGCTAAAGGTCGTCAGATTTATATTGTTTATCCGCTAATCCAAGAATCTGAAAAGATGGATTACAAGGATTTGATGGATGGTTATGAAAGCATTTCTCGCGATTTTCCTTTACCAGATTACGCGGTTTCTATCGTGCATGGCAAAATGAAACCTGCCGAAAAAGATGCCGAAATGAAGCGATTTTCTCAGGGCAAAACCCAAATCATGGTAGCAACCACAGTGATTGAAGTTGGTGTAAATGTACCCAATGCCAGCGTGATGATAATTGAAAGTGCCGAACGATTTGGCTTGTCGCAATTGCACCAGTTACGCGGTAGAGTAGGTCGTGGGGCCGACCAAAGTTATTGTGTATTAATGACCAGTTTTAAATTGTCAAATGACAGCAAAACGCGTATAGAAACCATGGTCAGCACCAATGATGGTTTTGAAATTGCCGAAGTTGACCTAAAATTACGCGGTCCTGGCGACCTGATGGGTACGCAACAAAGTGGCGTTTTGCAGCTCCAAATTGCAGATATTGTAAAAGATAAAGACCTTTTAGTGTTGGCTCGTCAAATGGCGGTTAATATTTTGACTAAAGATCCACAACTTCAGCTAAATGAACATCTTGTTTTGAGAAACATTTTGGATTTATTGAGCAGAAAACAAAGTATTTGGAACTATATCAGTTGATCAGATATTTCGCTCGCAAAGACGCAGAGGCGCAAAGTTTTTGTGTCTTTGGTTACTTTTGAAATTTTTTGTCCTTTGTGCTTTTCTTTGTGAAACTTTGTGGCATAACTTAAGCAAGGCGATTTTGTGGAATAGCTACCCCAAAAACCACCTTCAAATTTTAAAAATCATTTAACATAAACTTAATAATAATTGAAATTGAAAGCGATTAACTTTGTTTTTTAATTAAAACTTATTTATTTGAAAACAATTTTATTTTATCTTTTTTTATTGATTGTCACTGTTTCCTGTAATAGAGCGGATCAAGCGATATATTTCGGTGGTGAAATCATTAATCCAAATTCTAAATTAGTTTTACTTTTAAAGGATGAGGTGGTTATTGATACGCTTCATTTAGACAAAAATAATCGGTTTTTTAAAAAGTATGATACCCTAAAACCAGGTTTATATACCTTTAAGCATGAGCCTGAGTTTCAATACATTTTTTTTGACAAGAAAGACAGCTTACTTGTTCGTCTCAACACCCAAAATTTTGATGAAAGTTTAACTTTTTCTGGTACTGGCGAAGCTAAAAATAATTTTTTAATTGAGTTGTTTCTTAAACTACAAGAAGATAGAAATTTAACTTTTGAATCGGTTGATTTGGAAGTTAATAATTTTTTGTTAAATCTTGCCAAGAGGCAAAATGCTGTTAGTCAATTTTACAACAAACGCAAAAATCATATCAAGTGGTCTGACGATTTTGATTTTTATGCCAAAGGTATGATGGACCTTTATTTTTATTCGCTCAAAGAGTTTTACCCTATGGCACATCAAGTGCGCACCAACCATAATTTGTTTGATGAATTGCCCAAAGACTATTTCTCATTCAGAAAACAAATTGATTTTAACCATGCCTCTTATACACATTTCCCACCATTTATGAGATATTTGACTAATTACATGTCAAACGTAGCGCAAAATGAATCTAACAAATTTCAAAATGAAGACGATTTTTTATTGAGGAAGCATATCTTGAAACTCCAAATAACGGATACCTTGTTTAAAAATTATGAAACCAAAGCCAAAATATTTTCAAATGTGGCTTATGCCTACTTAACTGAAGATCAAGATGAAGAGAATAACAAAAAGTTTATTGAGACTTATAAAACGTTAACAAAAGGCGATGTTGTTGATGATGATATTTTAAAAATTGGTCAAAACATTGTTAATTTGAGTAAAGGCAATCCATTACCGAACGTTTGTTTACTTAATGCTACAGCTACTACCGTTAGTTCTGAAGTTTTTAAAAACAAAAGTTTAATTTTCTTCTGGACGACAAAGTTTAGTGCGCATCAAACCAAAACCTTTGAAAAGATATTGGCTTGGCAGCAGTCTCATCCAAACTACCAAATTATAGCCATTAATTTAGATATTTCTAAGGATATTTGGATTGAAGAATTGAAGAATTTAAATACCAATCAAATTATTCACTTTCATGCTTGCGATCGAGAGGAAATTCAAGAAAAATGGGTAGTCTTAAAATTGCAAAAAACAATTTTACTAGATACATCAGGTCATATTGAGCATGCTTTTATCAACATGTATGACCCCAAATTTGACCATTATTTCAAATAAGTTATGCAAAACATTATCAATCGCTTCATCAGTTATGTTATTATTGATACGGAATCTGATGCTGCTTCACCGACAACACCAAGTACAAAGAAACAATTAGTTTTAGCTAAAAAACTCGTCAAAGAACTTCAAGACATTGGGATGAGTGAGGTGACCATAGACAAAAATGGTTATGTGATGGCAACTTTACCTGCAAATATTGAAAAAGAAGTGCCAACCATCGGTTTTATTTCACATTATGATACGACGCCAGATTTTACAGGAGCTAACGTTAAACCTCAAATTGTTGAAAATTATGACGGTGGAGATATCGTCATTAATCCTGCAGAAAACATTGTTTTATCCCCAAAAAGATTTAAAGATTTACTCAAATATAAAGGTCAAACTCTGATTACCACAGATGGCACAACGCTTTTAGGTGCAGATGATAAAGCAGGTTTAACAGAAATTGTTTCTGCCATGGAACATCTTTTAGCCAATCCAGAAATAAAACATGGTCGCGTACGCATCTGTTTTACGCCAGACGAAGAAATTGGTAGAGGAGCCCATTTATTTGATGTTGAAAAATTTGGTTGCGATTGGGCCTACACCATGGATGGGAGTGAAATTGGCCAATTGGAATATGAAAATTTTAATGCTGCACAAGCTAAATTAACCTTTAAAGGACGCAGTGTTCATCCAGGATATGCTAAAAATAAAATGATCAACGCCATGTTATTGGCTTCAAGTTTTATTGCAAAATTGCCAAAAAATGAAGTGCCAGAAAAAACCAGCGGTTATGAAGGCTTTTTTCATGTGACGAAGTTTAATGGTGGTATTGAGCAAACAGAAGTAAACATCATCATCAGGGATTTCAAGAAAAAGTCATTTGAAAAACGAAAACAATCTATTCAGAATCGTGTTAAGAAAATAAATGAAAAATGGCAAAAAAAGTTTGGTGAAAACATCATTGACTTAGAAATTAATGATCAATATTTTAACATGAAAGAAAAGGTTATACCTGTTTTTCATAGTGTCAAATTGGTGGAGAAATCAATGAAAGATATTGGTATCAAGCCAATTATTATACCCATAAGAGGTGGTACCGATGGTTGTCAATTGTCTTATAAAGGTTTGCCTTGCCCCAATATTTTTGCAGGCGGTCATAATTTTCATGGCAAATATGAATATGTACCTGTTGAAAGCATGCAAAAAGCTACTGATTTGATTATAAAAATCGTTGAGAATTTAGCACTAGAATAATTGTTTTTTTAACAATGGTATCTAAAATAATGATTAGCAGTTCAAAGTGTTAATTAGAGTGTTGAAAAGTAAAAAGTTCAAAATTTCGCTTTTAAAGATAAAAGGCTAAATTTACATCAACAAATTTAAAGAATTTATGCTGTTAGATCAAGAAGACAACGAATATTCAGCATCATTATCTCGATTTGAGACCATGATGAAATCAGACAAAGTATTTTTCTTTGATTCTGAGGAGTTTGAAGAAATCATCTATCACTACATTGATATGGGCAAAATGCAGCTGGCAAAAAAAGCCATTCAAATTGCCTTGAATCAACATCCCACCTCGCCTGATTTAAAACTTATTCAAGCAGAAATTTTGATTCATGATGATAAATTTGAATTAGCAGATAAAATCCTAAATGACCTCAAACGCATTGACCCAAATAATGATGAGGTTTACATTCAAAAATCAAATATCTTCTCGAAACAGGGCCAGCATCATTTAGCCATTGAGGAATTGAAAATCGCTCTAGAAATTACTGAAGAAAAGGCCGATATTTATCACATCATTGGCATGGAATATATGTTTTTGGATGAATTAGAAAGCGCAAAAGAGTATTTTATTTTGTGTTTAGAAGATGATATAGATGACCATTCAGCGCTTTACAATGTGGTTTATTGCTTTGAATTTTTAGATCAGTTTGACGCTTGTATCAATTATCTAGATGGCTTCATTGATAGAAATCCATACAGTGAAGTGGCTTGGCATCAAAAAGGCCGGATGGCTAAATATGTTAAGAAATATGACTTGGCACTTTCTTGTTTTGATTATGCGGCTTTGATTGATGAAAATTTTTTAGGGGCCGTTTTAGAAAAAGCTAAAACTTTGCAAAAGCTCAAAAGGTTTGAAGAGGCGATTGAGGTTTATAAAAGTACATTCCATTCTGGTGAGCCCGAAGCGTATACCTATTTGCGGATAGGCAAATGCTACAAAAAGCTTAAAAACGACAAGCAAACTTTAAAGTATTTTTATAAAGCAGCCGCCGAAGACCCACTTTTAGACAAGACTTGGCGTGCGCTAGCCAATTACTTCTTCGATAAAAAAGACTTTCAAAAATCATTGAATTATATTGAAAAAGCCATTCATATTGAGCGTCATCAGGCGAAAAATTGGGAGATTTTTCTTGAAAATCAGTTAGTTTTAGATAGTTTTCCAGACATTATTTATGCTTTAAATGGTCTTTTGAATTGTGAAGGCCTAGAGGTTGAGGATTACCTCACTTATGTGGATGTTTTAATTGAAAATGAAAAAACTGCTTTGGCAGCAACGGCTTTAGAATGCGGGATTAACAAATTCGAAAACCATTTACAGCTCAATTATAGATTAGTTGGTCTTTATATAATTCAAAACAAAACAAAACTGGCCAAAGATTTATTAAAACTTTCAATGGATTTATTTCCCATTAATATCGATTTGTTGTACGAAATTTTCCCGCAGTTAATTGGCATGAAAAGAGCTGAAAACATCATCAATCCTTATAAAATTTAAAGGCTTCTTTTTAGCCAGAAACGATAAATTTTTCTACAGGATTGTTTAATGAATTTATCTGTTATAATTAAACTATATTTAATATATCAAAAGTATACTATGCGTAAAATTTTTCCAGATTATTTCATGATTACCCTAAAAGGCTTGGCCATGGGTGCAGCAGATGTGGTGCCAGGTGTGTCTGGTGGTACTGTAGCATTTATTGCAGGTATTTATGAAGAGTTAATTGATACCATTAATAAAGTTGACTTTGGCTTTTTTAAAAATTGGAAAAACGAAGGTCTCCAAATGGCTTGGGCAAAAATCAATGGCAGCTTTTTAGTGGCTTTATTGTCAGGTATTGCTATTAGTATATTATCATTTGCTAAGCTTATTGTTTATTTATTAAAATTTCACCCAATAGTGGTTTGGTCGTTTTTTTTCGGGTTAATTATCGCTTCCATATTTTTTATGACCAAACAAATGACCAAATGGCAATGGACCACAGTATTAGCCCTTTTGATTGGCGCGGTGATTGCCTATTATATTACCATTGCCAGACCAACTGAATCACCTGATAGTTTTCTCTATTTGTTTATTTCTGGTTTCATCGCCATCATCGCCATGATTTTGCCAGGTATTTCAGGCTCATTTATTTTGCTTTTGATGGGTTCATACGAAACCGTCATGAACACCATTAACAATGCGCGTGAAGGCTTATTTACTGGTAATTTTGACCTTTTTAAAGAAGCTTTTTTAAAAATAGTCGTTTTTGGTTTGGGTTGCATCGTGGGATTAAAGCTTTTTTCTAAGGTCTTAAAATGGATGTTTGAACATCATAAAAATACCACACTCGCGGTTTTAATTGGCTTTATGGTCGGTTCCCTAAACAAAGTTTGGCCGTGGAAGAAAATTCTGGAAACACGCATCAATTCGAAAGGAGAAGAAGTCACTTTTCTTGACCAAAGCATTTGGCCAAGTACTTTTGAAGGTGATCCAAAAATATTTTATGCCGTTGTTTTTGCTGTGATTGGTTTTTTACTTATCTTTATGCTTGAATTCGTAGCCAACAAACTAATAAAAACAAAGGCCTAAATGGCAGAAATTTTTGACTTTATCATTCGTTTCATTACGCAACCTGACATTGTATTAGGCGAAATTATTGCCAAATATGGTGATTGGGTTTATGCCCTTTTGTTCTTTATTATTTTTGCCGAAACAGGTCTTATTGTCCTCACTTTTTTAATGCCGTTTTTACCTGGCGATGCGCTTATTTTTGCCATTGGCATGATTGCAGCTAACAACCAGATTGAGTTTGAAGTAATTATTCCCTTACTTATGTTGGCCGCTATTTTGGGTGATAATGTCAATTATTTTGTAGGTAAGCGATTTGGCAATTATATTTTAAACAATGATTCAAAGTTTTTTATCAAAGAAAAACATCTTGAAAAAGCCAAAGATTTTTTTGACCGCAACGGCAAGCAATCCATTATCATAGCTCGTTTTGTGCCAGTGGTGCGAACCATTGTGCCTTTTTTATGTGGTACAACAAGTGTGCCTTACCGCACCTTTTTGTTGTATAGTCTGCTTGGTGCTTTTTTATGGGTGGGCATTATTGGCACCGTTGGCTATTTTCTTGGCACCTTTGAATTTGTAAAAGTCCATTTGGGCAAATTTATTATCGGTATTATTATTTTAGCGAATATTCCGCTCATTAAGCAATTGTTGTCTCGTAGAAAAAAAACGCCGTGACCCCATCAAAAACCTTTGGACTAATTGGCAAAACCTTGAAACATTCTTTTTCAAAAAAATATTTTGAAGAAAAATTTGAAAAAGAAGATTTGCCTCACCAGTATTTAAATTTTGAACGTTCAACTTTACACAATATCAAGCAGTTGGCCATTGATTATCCTAATCTCAGCGGCTTAAACGTCACTATACCTTATAAAGAAGCAATTATTCCTTATTTGGATAAATTATCCGATAAAGCGCAAAGCATTGGTGCAGTTAATTGCATTAAAATTACCAAGAAAGGCTTGTGGAAAGGTTATAATACAGACGCTTATGGTTTCAAGAAATCTATTGAACCCCATCTGAAACTGCACCATCAAAAAGCCTTGATTTTGGGCACAGGCGGCGCATCTAAAGCAGTAGCCTATGTGTTAGATGAGTTAAAAATAGCTTACGTTTTTGTCTCACGAAAAAAAGCACCCAATCAACTCACTTATGATTTGATTAATTCCACGGTGCTAGATAATTTCCAAATCATCATCAACACCACACCGTTGGGCACTTTTCCAAAAGTGGATGACTGCCCACAATTGCCCTATCATTTGTTAACCAAAAACCATCTCGCATTTGATTTGGTCTACAACCCCTGCGAAACGCTCTTTTTAAAGCAAGCCAAAGCCCAAGGTGCCAAAACCGCTAATGGTGAAAATATGCTGCATTTTCAAGCGGAGAAGGGTTGGGAGATTTGGGGGGAGTAAGTTGGTGTGATTGATTTATTCGGGGAGGGTTTTATACCAATTGGAACAGTTAAATGTGTTTGGTATTTGAAAAAAAACTTCACACCGCCGAAATATTCCACTGCGTCACCGCCAAAGACAGCATCCCAAAAAAGATGATGATTTTTATAATTTGGCTTAACTTTTTGTAATCATCTGTATGTTGTGCCTTAGAAAAATGGATTAGAAGCCAAATCAGTGGGCCAATAACGGTAAGCAGCAGATAAACACTGGCATAATAGAGGTCGAAATTGATGAGGTAATTGTTGATGTAATAAAGCAAATAGCTGATGATACCTAAGGTTAAAATGATTAAAATCAGATTGGTTGTTTTTAAACCGAGTAGTTGGGGTAGGGTTTTGTAGCCCGCCGCGGTGTCACCAGCAATATCTTGCGCATCTTTTACAATTTCTCTGAGCAAGGTAATGAAAAAGATGAACCAGGCGTAATCTAATAGTATGTCAAAAAAAACTTTTAAAACGCGGGAATCATAAAATTTGATTTGCGGATAGAGGTCGAGGATGCCTACCATCAAGACGCTTATAAACATCACAAAGGCAATGATGAGGTTGCCCACCAAAGCGATGCGTTTAAAATTGGTTGAGTAAAAATACAAGATACTTACAAGTAAAATAAACAAAATAAAGACATTCGTTTGGCCAACGGCATGCGATAAATAGTAGCCAATGCCTACGCCAACCAAGTTGATGACCACGAGCAGATTGTAGGCGGTTTTTTCATAAATGGCGTGATTGACCACCACTTTTTTGGGTTTATTGATGAGGTCTGCTGGATAATCTATGATGTCATTGATGATATAACCACCGGCTGCTATGCAGACCATTGCTAAAATGAAAAGGCCGTATTGCCAATGGTTCATGGCTAAGGCTATGTCAACATGGTTCAGGAAGCCGAAACGCACAATGAGGTAAAAAAAGACGATGAATGCCAGATTTTTCCAGCGAATGAGGTTAAGAAAAGCTATCATCCGCCAACTCTTTTTACTTTGAAACCTTTGTCTTTAAGGAAAGCCATGATTTGGTCTCTAAAATTACCTTGAATAATGAGTTGCTCATCTTTGAAGCTGCCACCTACGCTAAATTTGGTTTTGATGGCTTTGGCTAGCAGTTTAAAGTCTTCGGTATCGCCTGAATAGCCAGCAATAATAGTGGTTGGCTTGCCATGACGTTTTTCATATTGACAAATGATAGGGTCTTTTTGGATAAAAAGGTCTTTCTCCACTTCAACAGTTGGTTTTTCAGGTAAAGGTTGATGATTGGGAAAAAGTTTTTTGAGTTGTTCGCTTAAATCCATGCTTTAAATTTTAGCAAAAATAGTAAATTATGTTTGTA
>B570J29032_109959257_pt1 | contig 20920 bp, 16 predicted proteins | sample LakMenEpi16Nov12_FD_29032 | JGI IMG/M metagenome (IMG submission 29032) | reverse complement strand
ACCACCGCCACCACCACCGCCAAGAAATCCACCCGATCCCCCAAGACCAAGGGGTGGAAAAGATCCTCTTGCACAATCATTTACAGTTAATGATGAGGCTGGAGCATTCATTACGGGAGTAGATCTTTATTTCAGAACTAAAGACCCATTACTGCCAGTAACTGTTCAGTTGCGTCCTATGGTTAATGGAGTTCCTTCTGACCAAATATATCCTTTTGGAGAAGCAGTTGTAGAATCTGATGATGTTATTGAAACATTTGACGCTACTAGACCAACTAGGGTTAATTTCCCATCACCAGTATATCTGCATACAAATACAGATCATGCTGTCGTATTGCTGTCAAATTCAAACGAATACACAGTTTGGATTTCAAGAATGGGAGAGACTGATATTTCTACATTACTTCAACCAGAATCTAGACAAGTTATTGTTTCTGCTCAACCATATTTGGGGTCATTATTTAAATCTCAAAATGGATCATCATGGACACCAAGCCAATATGAAGATTTAAAGTTTAATCTTTATTCAGCATCGTTTATAGAAGAATCAGGAACAGTATCATTCTATAATCCAGAATTAAATACTGGTAATAAGCAAATTGCAACCTTAGTTAAGGACGCTTTGGAATTTGATGCTAAAAAACTTATTATTAGCACAAATAATATTATCAACACATCTCCATTAGTTCTTGGAAATACTATTATTCAACAAAATACTACTGCTAGAGGTGATTATGTTGGTGTAGGAGGATCTGCAACTGGTTCATTAGTTATTATTAATGCTGGTATTGGTTATACTCCATCGAATGGTACATCATTCACATTTAATAATGTACCACTAAGTTCTTTTAGTGGAAATGGTAAAAATGCTACTGCAGATATTACCATTGGACAGGCAAGTGGAGTAAATGGAGTTGCTCTTGCAGCAACAATACGAGATGGTGGATATGGATATCAAATTGGAGACGTGTTGACAGTTCCTTCAATTGGAAATGATTCTTTAGGTAGAAATCTTCAATTATCTTTATCAAATGTTGTTGGAGCAAATCAATTAATACTCGATAATGTTCAGGGAGAATTTGAAATTAATGCTTCTAAACCATTACAATATATAAGTCCTACCACAGGAATAACTACAATATTAAATGCTACTGGGTCAAACTCTGTTATAAACGATTTTGAATTAGCATCTCTTTCTGAAGATGGTTTACATATTAAAATAAATCATAAGAATCATGCTATGCACTCTACAACAAACGTTGTTAGAATTAGTGGCGTTAAAGGAGATTCTAAACCAACAGTATTAACTGCTGATTATAATAATTCCGACTCTGGTCCGATTAGTATTGCAAATACTACTGGATTTGAAGTATTTGAAAATGTATCAATTGGTGCCACAAATCCAGGATATGCACTTTTGGATAATGAAATTATTTCATATACTGGTGTTGCAAATGGTCAATTAATTGGTATTACAAGATCTGTTGAGGGAACTGGAGCATTCAGTTATCCAAACAGAACTAGTATTCAAAAATATGAAAACAATGGCATTTCATTAAGAAGAATCAATAAACTCCATTATTTACAAGATGCTTTAGTTGAAAGACCAGTAGACCTTGATAGTTATTATATTAGAATTAACACAAGTGAAAATGGAATAGATAGAAGTTCTGGGTCTTCCTTCCCTAAACTTTATATTAATTCATCGAAGTCTAGTGGTGGAGATGCTATTCAAGCAACACAAAATATACAATATGAAACTGTAAATCCAATAGTTCAAACTATGGTTTTACCTGGAACATCAGTTAAGGCAACTTTAAAAGGAATTACTGGTACAAGTGTTGATGGTAATGAAATCTCATTTGTCGAAACAGAGGCAACTCCAATTAATTTAAGTGAGGATACATATTTACCAGAACCAAGAATAATTGCATCTAGAGTCAATGAATTAACTCAAACAACTAATTTCCCAGGAAATAAGTCAATGGAGTTAACATTTACATTATCAACTTCAAATCCAAAAATCTCTCCTGTTATTGACCTTGATAGAATTGGTATGGTTCTTATATCAAATAGAATTGATAGTCAAATAACAGATTATATAAATGACCCTAGAGTTTCCTCTATTACAGAAGATCCATCAGCATTCATATATGCAAATAAACCAGTTGAATTGGAAAATGCAGCTACTTCAATAAAAGTTATATTTGCTGCATATGTTAACACATATAATGATGTAAGAGTACTCTATTCAATTAGTAATGATCCATCTGTTGAACCAATTTATTATCCATTCCCTGGATATGATAATTTAGATACTAATGGAAATATTATTAATGTGGGTCAAAATAGTGGTAAACCAGATAAAAATGTACCAAAAACTGACATTTTATCTGCAGATTCTGCAAACTTGGTATTTAGAGATTATGAATTTAGTATTGATGGATTACCAGAATTTAGATACTTTAGTATTAAAATAATTGGTTCTTCAACAAATCAAGCATATCCTCCAAGAATTAAAGATTTAAGAGTAATTGCACTTGCATAACATGAACGACAACTATCACGTAAAGGTAGAAAATCACAGCAATCTCGTAAGAGATATTCGTAGCAATGCAATTATTAATACTGATAAAAAAGGATATGACCATTATAAATCTTTGAAAAAAACAAAGTCTTTGGAAAAAATGAGGATGGATCAAATTGAGTCTGATTTGTCCTCTTTAAAAAATGACATTAATGAAATTAAAGATTTATTGAAATCATTATTAAAATAATAATCAATAAAGGTACTAAAACATGGCTCAACCAACATCTAGACAAGAACTTATAGATTACTGCAAGAGAAAACTTGGATATCCAGTCCTTGAAATAAATGTTGCTGATGAGCAGATTGAAGACTTAGTTGATGATGCCTTGCAATTTTTTTATGAGCGTCATTTTGATGGAGTAACCCAAACTTATCTAAAGTATCAAGTAACTCAAGAAGATATTGATAGGGGACGAGCTAAATTTGGTGGTCCTGGAATAGCAGTAACTTCAACAACAACTAATATTGTTGGTGTTGCAAAAACTTTTAATTACTTTGAAACAAGTAACTATATTCAAATACCACCTCATGTAATTGGTGTTAATAAGGTTCTTAGTTTTGAGGGTTCTAATTCATTATCAAGCGGAATGTTTAGTATTAAATATCAATTATTTTTGAATGATATTTACTATTGGGGGTCAGTTGAATTATTGACATATTCAATGGTTAAAAGATATTTGGAAGATATTGATTTCTTATTGACAACGCAAAAACAAATTAGATTTAATCAAAGACAAGATAGGTTATATCTTGATGTAGACTGGTCTGCTATTACTCCAGGACAGTATCTAATTATAGATTGTTATAGAATCTTAGACCCTACCGAATCTCCAAGAATTTGGAATGATTCCTTTTTAAAACCATACTTAACAGCATTAATTAAAAAGCAATGGGGACAAAACCTCATAAAATTCCAAGGAGTTAAATTACCAGGTGGCGTGGAATTAAATGGAAGACAGATTTATGATGATGGTGAAAAGGAATTGAGTGAAATTATGTCGAAGATGTCATCAACTTATGAATTACCACCATTAGATATGATAGGTTAATCATATGGCATTAAATCCATTTTTTTTACATGGTTCTTCTGGAGAACAGAATTTAATCCAAGATTTAGTAAATGAACATTTAAAAATGTTTGGGGTTGAAATATATTACATCCCCAGAATCTTTGTAAATGAAAAAACTATTATGGAAGAAGTATCTAGATCAGAATTTAGAGATGCTATTCCTATAGAAGCGTATGTAGATACTTATGATGGATATAGTGGTGCTGGAACTTTACTATCCAAATTTGGAGTTCAAGAAGTTGATGATTTAAATTTAATAATATCACAAGAACGTTACGAGATTGCTGTTAGACCATTTATAGAAATAAGAAATAAATCAAAATTAACAAGTAGACCTAAAGAAGGAGATTTGATATATTTTCCTTTAGGTGATCGTTTATTTGAAATTAAGTATGTTGAGCATGAAAAACCATTTTATCAGCTGCAAAAAAATTATGTTTATGAATTGAGATGTGAACTATATGCATATAATGATGAAGAAATTGATACTGGAATTCTTGAGATTGATGATAATATTAGTGATGAAGGTTATATTCAAACTTTCAACATGGTTGGTTTGGGTTCGACCGCTACTGCGATCACAAGTCTACGAAATGGTTCCGTAAGGAGAATTGCTGTATCTAGAAGAGGATCTGGATATAGTTCTATTCCTAGGGTTGCAATTACTTCTGCACCTTCTGGTGGATTAACTGCTGTTGGCATTGCCTCAATGATTAAAGGAATTGTTGATTTTTGTGATACAAGTCCAGACACTTCAAGAGTTCAAGCAGTCAACATTATTAATTCAGGATATGGTTATACAACTCCACCAAGAGTTACTTTTGTTGGTGGAGGTGGTAAGGGCGCATACGCTACTGCATCAATATCTGATGGAGCAGTTGGAATTATTACAATAACTAGTGGTGGTAGTGGATATATTGGTATTCCTACAGTCACATTTGTAAAACCTGGTATTGGAAGTACTACAATTAATGCTGTCGGTAAAGCAATTGTGTCAACTGCAGGAACTGTAACTGGAATTATTCTTGAAGATGCTGGTGGTTTTTATGAAGGGATTCCAACAATTATTATTGCAGGTCCACAACAAACAGTTGGGTATGGAACGTACTTATACAATGAAAATGTAATCGGTGCTGCAAGTAGTTCTAGAGCAAAAGTCAAATCTTGGGATGGCGTCAATAAAATACTAAAACTTGGTAATATTTTAGGTGATTTTATTGAAGGTGAAGCAATAATTGGACAAGTTAGTGGAGCAGCATATGCAGTTACAATTCTAAATAAGAATAATATCCCTGAAAATAAATTTGCTCAAAATCAAGATATTGAAATCGAAGCAGATCAAATTATAGATTTTAGTGAAACAAATCCATTTGGGATTCCATAAAGGAGAGATATAAACAATGTTTGATCATTTTTATCACCAAGTCTTTAGAAAAACTGTTATTGCATTCGGAACACTTTTTAATGGTATTACAATAAAAAGAGATGGTTCTGGTAATGATCCTTCTGAAATAATACAAGTTCCTTTAGCTTATGGTCCAACACAAAAATTTCTGGCTAGAATTGAACAAGAACCAGATTTGAATAAACCTGTTCAAATTAGTTTGCCAAGAATGTCATTTGAGTTTACTGGCATTTCTTATGACAATACCAGAAAGTTGGCAGCAACACAAGCTTTTACTACTAGTTTAAAGAATGACGGTAAAGAAATACGTAGAATGTATTTCCCAGTTCCATACAATATGGAATTTGAGTTATCCATAATGACTCTTTTGAATGATGATGCTCTTCAAATTATTGAACAAATACTTCCATATTTTCAACCAAATTTTACTCTTACAATTGATCTTGTAGAATCTATAGGTGAAAAAAGAGATATTCCAATATCTTTAGAAAATGTATCATTCCAAGATAACTATGATGGTGATTACAATTCAAGAAGAGTTTTACTTTATACCTTAAAATTTGTTGCTAAAACATATTTGTTTGGACCAGTTCCAGATTCTTCAAAAGATATTATCAAAAAGGTTTCTATTGGTATTGCTGGTGGAGAATACAGCACTGCAGCATCAAGAGGATTAATCTACAAAGAACCAGTTGCTACAAAGAGTTATGCAGGTAACTTGGTAACAAATTTAGCAATTGACATTACAGATACATTATCGACACTTGAAGTAACTAATGCATCAAATATTCCAGAGCAATCTTACATTACAATTGATGATGAAACAATTTATGTAAGATCAAAAAATGGCAATACTCTAACTGTAACTAGAGGTGCTTATAAAACAGATAATGTTGAGCACGTTGGTGGAAGTGGTGTTTATTTAATTTCTTCAGCAGATAATAGTTTAATTATTGCTGGAGACGATTTTGGATTTAATGGATAATGTTATGAAAGATAAATTTGAAAATTTAAGTAGTGCTTTTGATGTTGAATCATCAATAGTAAAAAAAGAAACTGCCGAGGTATCTAAAGATATTAAAAGTGATGACTTTGATGTAACTAAAGATTATGAATATACTAGAGGTAATTTGTATTCAATTATAGAGAAGGGACAAGAAGCACTAAACAGTGCTTTAGAATTAGCTATTGATGGTGGTCAACCTAGAGCATATGAAGTTGTTGGACAGTTAATTAAAAATGTTGCAGATGCAACTGATAAGTTATTAGACCTTCAAAAGAAATTAAAAGATCTTGATGATAATAATTCTAAAAGAGGGAGCACAACTAATGTTACCAATAATTCAGTATTTTTTGGTTCTACTGATGAGTTATCTAAATTTCTAAAGAAACAAAAGGGAAATGATCTTCCAGATAAATAGAAAAAAGGTTTGTCCAAAAAGATGACGAGTTTTAATATTAATAAAGCAACCCATAAAGATGCACAAAAACAAGAAAAAATTAGGAGTATGACAAAATCTCCTAATGAAAATGAAGCAAAGGTTGCTGCAAAAAAATTAAGACCTTCAGCAGCGGTGTCTTTACCATTAAAAAATGAATATCAACCATCTTTAGCAGAGTTAGTTCTTGGTGAAGAGATGTGTGGTAAGGGTCACTATTGGTGCAATACAGATAAACAATGTAAAAAAATTCCATCAGGATTTAAGATTGATGGACAACCAACTGGAACTAAAAGAACTGAAGTAGGAATTGGTAAACCAGTCGCAGAAGAGAAAGAATGCAATCATTCTAAAAAAGGAAAAAATTGTCCAATTCATGGGAATGATGATTGTACAGTAAAGGAAGAAAGAGATCCTAAAGGACCAGTTAAAAAATATAAATCTCCAAAAGAAATTGCTGCAAAGCATAATGTATCAGTTGAAGAAATTAAAAAGCAACTTGAGATGGGTATTAAGGTAGAAGGAGAACATACTTCAAATAAAACTGCAGCAAGGATTACTGCACTTCAGCATTTAGATGAAGTTCCAGATTATTATACAAAATTAAAAAAAGTTGAATCAAAATCTACAACTTCAGAAAGTGTGACAATAGAAGATATGTTTGGCAATAAATTTGTAGAATTTATTGATCTAATTACACCACAAGATGTAATAGATGAGAAAAAAGGATTGTGGGATAACATTCATGATCGTAGAGAAAAAGGACTACCTCGCAAAAAACCAGGACAAAAAGGTTATCCAAAAACATTGAATGTTGAAAACCATGTCGATATTGCTATGGGTAAAGAACTGGATGATGAAGGTTCAATGATTCTAAATCAATTAGAACAAATTGAAATGCATTGTAAGCGTTTGAGGGAAGAGATTAAAAATCCAAAAATGCAAGTGCCTGCTTGGGTACAATCAAAAATTACTCTTGCTACAGACTACATGGATTCTGCAGCAAATTATATGGCAGGTAAAAATGAAGAATATGAAATTGACGAAGCAAAAATTCCTGTGACTCGTCAAGCAGGTGAATTTAGATATTCAGGAAAGACTGGTGAAGAGAAAGCAGAAAGAAGAGCAAAAGTTTTAAGTAATTCACCAGATCCCAAAAAGCGCAGACAAGCAAATACAATTCGTAGCAAAATTAAAACAGTTGCGGATCGTGATACTGCCAGAGCAAGTTCTGATGCAAGACAAAAACTTTATCGTGGACAACAAAGAAGAGCAAATGATCTTGCTCGACAATTAATGAATAAGGAAGAGCATGAAATTGGAGAAGCAGTAAGACTTCCTGCAGAATTTGGTAATTTAATTGCAGCAATTGTAATGTGGAGAGGAAGAACACAACAACTTACAATGTTCTTCCCTCAGGCAAAAATGCCATCTAAAAAAGATGTTCAAAGGGAAGTTGAAAAGATTTATCCTGGTGGAAAAGTAATTACCTTTGGTATTACTGATATTGCAAGCAACTATTCTGCAATTGATGCTCCAATCGTTAGAGTTGGTTATCATGGAGGAAATCTTGGTAAACCAGGACCAAATAAAAATTATGTAAAGCCAATGGGCGAAGAATTCGAGGTTGATGAAGATTGGCAAAAAGTTAATCGTCAAGATAAAACCGATGGATTGAGCAAAAAAGCAGTAAATGCATATCGTCGTGAAAATCCAGGTTCAAAGTTACAAACTGCAGTAACTGAAAAAAATCCAGAAGGAAAAAGAGCAAAACGTCGTTCAAATTTTTGTAGTCGCATGAAAGGCATGAAGTCAAAATTGACTTCTGCAGAAACTTCTAGAGATCCAGATTCTAGAATCAACAAAGCACTTCGTCGTTGGAATTGTAACTAAAAAATTAAAAGGTTTATATTATGGCAGTTGATCATTATCTTGGCAATCCACTATTAAAAAAAGCAAATACTTCTCAGGGATTTACTGAAGAGCAGGTTATTGAATTTGCTAAGTGTATTGATGACCCAGTTTATTTTGCAAGAAATTATATTAATATTGTTACTTTGGACCATGGATTACAAACATTTAATCCATATCCATTCCAAGAAACAATGTTGGACCGATTTCACAATAATCGATTCAATATTTGTAAACTTCCTAGACAGTCTGGTAAATCAACAATTGTTGTTTCTTATCTTCTACATTATGCTATTTTTAATGATAATGTAAATATTGCAATTCTTGCTAACAAAGCATCTACTGCAAAAGACTTGCTAGATAGACTACAGACTGCATATGAAAATTTACCTCGTTGGTTACAACAAGGTGTTTTGACATGGAACAAGGCATCTCTTGAACTAGAAAACGGATCTAAAATTATTGCAGCATCAACATCCGCATCTGCAGTTCGAGGTGGATCTTATAATATTATTTTCCTTGACGAATTTGCGTTCGTTGCAAATCATATTGCTGATCAGTTTTTTAGCTCAGTTTATCCTACAATTTCGTCTGGTAAAAATACAAAGGTTATAATTGTTTCTACCCCACATGGTATGAATCATTTTTATAAACTTTGGCATGATGCAGAAAGGGGTAAAAATGAATATATTCCGACTGAGGTTCATTGGAGTGATGTTCCTGGGAGAGATGAAGTATGGAAGAAGCAAACTATTGCAAATACATCAGAGCAGCAATTCAGGGTTGAGTTTGAATGTGAATTCTTAGGATCTGTTGATACATTGATTAGTCCAAGTAAACTAAGAAATTTGGTTTACGAATCTCCAGCAATTAGTAACCAGGGACTTGATGTTTTTGAAGATTCTAAGGAAGAGCACAATTATGTCATAACCGTTGACGTTGCTAGAGGAGTTGGTAGTGATTATTCAGCGTTTACTGTTATTGATATAACACAATTCCCACATACTTTAGTAGCAAAGTATAGAGATAATGAAATAAAACCAATGATATTTCCCAGTATTATTCATGAGGTGGCTAAAAATTACAATGATGCTTACATATTATGTGAAGTAAATGATGTTGGAGATCAAGTTGCTAGTATTTTACAATATGATTTAGAGTACAACAACCTGCTTATGTGTTCAATGAGGGGTAGAGCAGGTCAAATTGTTGGGCAAGGTTTTTCTGGCAAAAAGACCCAACTTGGTGTCAAGATGTCAAAAACTGTTAAAAAAGTTGGATGTCTTAACCTTAAAACTTTAGTTGAAGAAAGTAAACTTTTATTTAAAGATTACGATATTATTAGTGAATTAACTACATTCATTCAAAAATCAAATTCCTTTGAAGCGGAAGATGGGTGTAATGATGATTTAGCAATGTGCCTAGTAATATATGCTTGGTTAGTTGTTCAGGATTATTTTAAAGAACTTACAGATCAAGATGTTAGGAAAAGATTGTATGAAGAGCAAAAAAATCAAATAGAACAAGATATGGCACCATTTGGATTTATTGTTGATGGTTTAGATTCAAATAGTTTTGTTGATGGTGATGGTGATAGATGGTTTACTGATGAATATGGGGATATGTCTTACATGTGGGAGTACAAATAATGGAGTTAGACAAGCAGATAAAACTAAGTCACTTATTGCTTGTAGATAGAAAATGCAGAGTATGTGGAGAAAATAAAAATTTAATTGATGGATTTTACAGAACTCGTAAAAAAAGGGGAACAGTTGCATCATCATATTCCTATGAATGTAAAGATTGCACGGTAAAAAGAATTGTAAATTCTAGAAAAAAACTAGTCAAAGTTGCTGAATGGGAATATCCTGACTGGTAATTAATGTTCACCCACAATTTCCCCCATGTAATTACCCATTTTCCTAAATATTTTCAGATAAACTGAGAATTTTACGGAGAATTATCCATGGCGACTCCTCAATTATCTCCTGGTGTACTGACTAGAGAGGTTGATTTAACCGTAGGAAGAGCTGACAACGTATTAGATAATATTGGAGGTATTGCAGGACCTTTTGAAATTGGTCCTGTAAACGAACCAATTACTGTTGCTACGGAACAGGAACTAATCAACAACTTTGGTAAGCCACAAACAGCAGATAACCAGTATGAATATTGGATGAGTGGTTCATCTTACCTCTCATATGGCGGTGTTCTAAAGGTCGTTAGAACTGATGGTGCTAACCTTTCAAACGCTAACGTTGGTGTTGGTACAACTAGCGTAACTGGTGTTAAAATCAAAAACTTTGATGATTTTAATGCAAACTTCACAAATACTGCAGCAAGTTTTTACTACGCTGCAAAAAACCCAGGAACATGGGCAAATGGGTTAAAGGTTTGCTACATTGATGATTTAGGAGATCAAATTCTTGGTATTGCAACAACTGCTTTAAGCAGCATTGGTGTTCAAGTTGGATATGCAGTAACAGTAGATATTAGTGGTCAAGTTATTCCTGGAACTGGAACGACTGCTGTCTTCCAAGGATATTTAAAAGGAGTTATTACTCAAGCAATTGATTCTCCAGAAACTGGTGTTAGTGCTGTAGTCGTAAAAATTCATTCTAGAGTTTCTACTGGTGGAACTGAGCCTGGAAGACATTTTAGAACATATTATACCCAAAATAGTGCTTTTGCATCTTTCTTAAAAGATCAAAGGATTACCGTTATTGATAATAATGGAGAAGTTGCCTCACCAACAGATTCTATTTCTGCAGTAGGAGTTACATCATCTACCGCAATAAATGGTCAACAAGGACAATCATATACTGGAGTTGGTGGAACAACTGCGGGAACTGGGTCTGGAGCAACATTCACCATCACTAGAAATAATACTGATGGTAATGTTTTGAGTGCAAGTATTGTAAATGCAGGATTAGGTTACACTGTAGGTGACACAGTATCTATTGCTGGAACTGCAGTCGGTGGTTACAATTTATCCCAAGGTGTTATTAACAATATTGGACTTACAACTGCTCCTGTAGTTGTAGCAGCATCTAATGGAGTATATCTTGCTGTTGCTGGAGTAAGCACAGTTGGAACTGGTGTGTCGTTTAATGTTTATAGAAATAGTTCTGGTGGAATTGGAACTGTTACAATGGTCAATCCTGGACTAGGATATGGTTCAAATACAGTTGTTACTATTCCTGGAGCATCAATTGGTGGTGTAACTCCTGGAGATAATGCAACTTTAACCATCACATCTTTAAGGGATGATAAAGTTGTTCTTACAGTAACAAATAGCAATTCGAGAGTTGTGATTGCAGGCGTTGATGACTGGTATGATTCTCAAACTTTAGGATTAAGTAATTCAACCATTTATTGGAGAACAGTTGCACCAAAACCAGGAACATCAAATTATGTTTCTGAAAGAGGTGGAGAAAATGATGAGATGCACGTTATAGTTGTTGATGACGATGGTACATTAACTGGCGTAAAGGGAAATATTCTTGAGAAGCATCTCTTTATGTCCAAAGCAAAGGACACTGTATCTGAAGTTAATTCTCCACAAAAAATGTGGTACAAGAATTATCTTGCAAATTATTCAAACTATCTGTACGCTGGTGCCAACCAATCAACTCAAAATGATATAGTTTGGAATACATTCCCAACATCAACAATATTTAATTTAGCAGCAACTCAAACAATTTATAATTTATCAGATCCAGCAACTACGTTTAGTGTTCCATCATTAGCAAATACAGTTTGGGATAGAAACTCTAAGGATTCAGTATTCTCTTCCATTGGTAGAGTTGTTTATGACTTAGGCAAGGGTAAAAATTACACAACTCAAGGTAATTTAAAATCTACCCTAGGAGATATTATTGAATCATATGAGTTATTCAATAATAAAGAAGATGTTGCTGTAGACTACCTGCTTATGGGACCAGGATTGGATTCTCTTAGTGATTCCCAAGCAAAGGCAAATAAACTAATTTCTATCGCTGACGGTAGAAAAGATTGTATTGCGGTAGTATCTCCACACAGAGCATCTGTTGTTGATCTAACAAACCCAATTGTTCAAACTAATAATATTATTGAATTCTTTGGTCCACTTCAATCTTCATCATATGCAATTTTTGATAGTGGTTATAAGTACACTTATGATAGATTTAATAACTTATTCCGATATATTCCTTGCAACCCAGACGTTGCTGGTCTAATGGCAAGAACAAACTTAATTGCTTATCCATGGTTCTCACCTGCTGGTCAGCAAAGAGGTGTTCTGAAGAATGCTATCAAGTTGGCATTCAATCCAAATAAAACTCAAAGAGATGCTTTATACTCAGCGAGAATTAATTCTATCGTAAATCAAAATGGTGCAGGTATTCTTCTATTCGGAGATAAAACTGCATTATCATATGCATCTGCATTTGATAGAATTAACGTTCGTAGATTATTCTTAACTGTTGAACAAGCACTCGAAAGAGCAGCAGAAGCTCAACTCTTTGAATTTAATGATCAAATTACGAGATCTAATTTTGTAAATATCGTCGAACCATACTTACGTGATATCCAAGCTAAGCGTGGAATCTATGACTTCCTTGTAATTTGCGACGAAACCAACAACACTCCAGATATTATTGATAACAATGAATTTAGAGCTGATATATTCTTGAAGCCAGCTAAATCAATTAACTATATCACCCTAACATTTGTTGCGACAAGAACTGGAGTCAGTTTTGAAGAAGTCGCTGGTAGAGTTTAACCTACTTAATGATTAAATAAAAAGGAGGAACCCTAACAATGGCAAGAACAATTAGAACTATCACCGACTTTAAAGCAAGACTTCAAGGCGGTGCAGCAAGACCAAATTTATTTGAGGTTAGTATTCCACGTTTTCCAGCTTCTGTAGCTGGTTGGGATGATGAGACCTTTAACTTTCTTTGTAAAGCAGCTGCTTTACCTGCATCAAATGTTGCATCAATTGATGTTCCATTTAGAGGAAGAATTTTAAAAGTTGCTGGAGATCGCACATTCGATGTTTGGACTGTTACAGTTATCAATGATGAAGACTTTAAATTAAGAACTTCATTTGAACAGTGGATGAATCAGATTAGCAAATTGAACAATGCTACTGGTGCAACTAGTCCCGCATCTTATATGGTTGATGCATATGTACATCAACTTGGTAGAGGTGAGGCAAGATTCTCCACCAGAAATACTTCAAACACTACAAATACTCCATTAAGAACATACAGACTTTACGATATATTCCCAACAAATGTATCTCAAATTGATCTTTCATATGATACATCAGATACTATTGAGGAGTATACTGTAGACTTCCAAGTTCAGTGGTGGCAAGCTGAGGGTAACGACCAAACTAACACTGCTATTGTATAATAAATAGTAGAACAGTTTAAATAACTCACTTATAATGGCAAAACTATTTGGATTCTCTATAGAGGATAGTAATAAAAAATCACCAGGAGTGGTCTCCCCCGTACCTCAAAATAATGAGGACGGGGTTGACTATTATCTTACTAGTGGATTTTTTGGGTCTTATGTAGATATTGAAGGGGTATATAGAAGTGAATATGATTTAATCAAAAGATATCGAGAGATGGCATTGCATCCAGAAGTTGATGGTGCTATTGAAGATATTGTAAATGAGGCAATTGTAAGTGATACCAATGATAGTCCAGTTCAAATTGATCTTGACAATCTAAATGCTAGTGATGGTCTTAAGAAAAAAATAAGAGAAGAGTTTAAGCATATTTTAGAATTAATGGACTTTGATAAAAAAGCCCATGAGATCTATAGAAATTGGTATGTTGACGGTAGACTTTATTATCATAAAGTTATTGACTTAAAAAATCCACAAGATGGCATTCAGGAACTAAGATATATTGACGCATTGAAAATGCGATATGTTAGGCAGTCTTCTAAGGGTAAGAAAGATGATGGAAGACTTGGACCTAATGGTGAAAAGGATCCAATGGATTCTGCATTTCCAGATATTCAGGAATACTTTATTTACAATGCCTCAGCAACTCAAATAGGAACAATCAATAATAGTTCAAATCAAGTAAATCAAGGAACAAAATTTTCAAAAGATTCTATTACATTTTGTACTTCTGGTCTAGTCGATAGAAATAAAAATTTAACTCTATCATATTTGCATAAAGCAATTAAATCACTCAATCAACTTCGCATGATTGAAGATTCTTTGGTTATCTACAGATTATCAAGAGCACCAGAACGTAGAATTTTTTATATTGATGTTGGCAATTTGCCTAAAATGAAGGCAGAACAATATCTTCGTGATGTTATGATGAGATATCGTAACAAACTGGTATATGATGCAAATACTGGTGAGATTCGTGATGATAAAAAATATATGAGTATGCTTGAGGATTTTTGGCTCCCTAGGAGGGAAGGTGGTAGAGGAACAGAAATTTCTACTCTTCCTGGTGGTCAAAATTTAGGTGAATTGAGCGATATCAAATACTTCCAAGAAAAGTTATACCGTTCATTAAACGTACCATCTTCAAGAATTGGTGGTCAAGAAGGATTTAACTTAGGAAGGTCTTCAGAAATTTTAAGAGATGAATTAAAGTTTACTAAATTTGTTGGAAGATTAAGAAAGAGATTCTCAAACATGTTTAGTGACATGTTAAGAACTCAACTACTTCTTAAAAACATAGTTACTCCAGAAGATTGGGAGTTAATGGAAGAGCATATTCAATATGACTTCTTATATGATAATCATTTTGCAGAGTTAAAAGATGCTGAATTAATGACTGAAAGGTTAAATATTGCAGCAACAGCAGAACCATATATTGGCAAGTATTATTCTCAAGATTATGTAAGACGTAAAATTTTACGTCAAACAGATGAAGAAATCATTGAGCAAGATAAACTTATCAAAAAGGAAATTGCTGCTGGCATTATTCCAGACCCAAATGCTCCTATTGATCCTGCAACTGGTCAACCAGTTGCCGCAGATCAGAATCTTGGAGCACCGATTAACGAACCAAACTTAGATAGTCAAAGTAAATCTGTAGAACCGCCACAAATTTAAATTATGAATCGTTATCATAGATTTTTGGATATTAGGGACTATATCCCTAATATTGATACATCAAAGTATCAAACTGAAGGTATGAGATGGCCAGAGTTTCATAAACAACTTCAATTTGAAGACCTGGGTAATGATAAAATTTTACCCTGGTTGAATAGTTTGGGATTTACATCACACTGGATAGAATTTTTTTATACTCCACCACATGATGATGGAGTTATACATTCTGATAATGTTTATTATGCTGATTGGGCAAAACTAATATTTCAATTTGGTGCAAAAGGAAGCACCATGAGATGGTGGACATCGGATATGGTTTTAAGAGTAAGTACCAGTGCTGAGCAAGTTTATTCAACAGTTATACCAGAACGTAATCAATATAGTGTTGGAGATAGAACTGATGATCATTATCATGGACAAGTTTTAGTCAGTAGAGAAGAATACTGTAAAAAAGAATATGAGGTAGAGATAGGCACATGCGGATTAGTGAATGTTGGTCCATTACATAGTTCACATAATCCAACAGATGATAAAAGATTTACAGTAACTATTGCTTTAATTGACAAGGATAAAGATTATGAACATCGTATTTTGTGGGATGAGGCATTGCAAGCATTCAAACCTTACATAATTGATTCTTCAATAGACCTTTGCGCCGCAAAATAAACACAGTATGAGGATCATTCTTATCAAATGATTTGAATTCAGTATCTATTTTGTACTTTTTATCTTCACATGTGAGATAAAAAGGATATTGAGTCTCCTCGTCAAAAATAAACGCACGTTGTAAAGATATAATATCTGTTTTGATTGGTGTTATTTTTTGTGTTGCATTCTCTACGAGTTTAAAAATTTCATCCTTATGCGTAAACATAAAAGCAAAACTTCCCGCATGTAAGGTATGCCCATGCTTTCCTTTTTTCAATATTTTTCCAGTTTTCATATAATGATTTACCGCAGATTCAATCTCACGATAATGTTCACCTATTAATCCATTATCCAACTTAATAAATTCAAATAAAGTATCATAAAATACCCGATAGGATATATTTAAATTTTCATAATAGTGTTTAGCAACTATCTGAGTATATCCAGCAATATGAAATTGAACAATTAACCATCCATACATATACGCTTCAATTAATTGATTATTTGTCATTGTATTAGTTTCTGAGATTAATTCGATTGTTTCAGTAACACCATCATAATCTCTATCATTTCCAAAAGATACATAATCTTCCGCTTTAATTGTTTTTATTCCATAAACTTCCCTTGAAGTAGTACTATTTAATTCAGTATCACCAAACATTTGACAAAACCAAACATCAATAGATTCGTGCTGACCACATTCAAGAATTTTAGAAAACCCATCTTTCCAAGTATCTAAAGTTTCTTCGGGTAGACCAAGAATCAATTCGGTATATGTTTTTACACCATATTCTTTACTTTTTTCAATTTGTTCTGATATTTTATTAATACTCATATTTTTTCTTTTGATTGCTTTAAGTGTTGGTTCATTCATGGTTTGTACACTTAAAGTTACACCTCTACTAATATCTCCAAGTATTTTTGCTATCTCAAAAATTACTTCAGTAGAATTTTTAGAGTATTGTATGTTTATTGCTTCAAGATTGCCTTCATCTGCTGCTTCTCTGAATAACTTTGCAATTTCTAAATCTCGTTCTTTAAACATACCAAAATTTGCATCAGCATTAAAAATGAATCCAACATTGTTTTTCCTGGCCCAATCAATATCATCTTTAACTCTTTGAATATCAAAGTGCCTTACTTTTGTATAAGTTAATCCACCCCAGTCACAATAAGTGCATCTATGAGGGCAACCCCTGTTAGTTTCCATAGTCATTGCCCATAAAACACCTGGGTTGTCTTCAATAATTTTATCGAATACCCCAATTTGATATGGACTTGGAAAGTTTAAATCCTCAATTCTTTTTTTTGCATAGATTTTGTCAATTTTTTCTTTGTTATTTACTTTCCTTAAAAAATCTAAAAATGCTTCCTCACCCTCTGATACAATAATACAGTCGATAAAATCATATTCATTTAATCTATGTGTTGCTTGTGGTCCGCCAAATTCAATAATACATTCTGGAAATCTTTCTTTGATTAATTTTGCTACATGAAGATTGTATTGTTCATTCCAAACATAACAACTAAAAGCACATATTGCAGGGTTATCTAACCTATCAATTAATTCTTCTGGGTCTTCTCTTCTGAATATGAGATCTTTTAATGTGTAGTTTTTTACTATATCTTCAAACTGTGAGCAATATGCCCATAAACATCCGACACTATATGGCAACCAATAAGTATCTTCTTTCCTAATTTCAACCGCATATTGTGGTTGGAGCATGTAAAGATTTTTCATAGTTTTACCATTGTATTTTTTGTAAGATACTTTCTTTTGATAACGAACAAATTATATCTTTCATCTTCGGTTCTTTCATTTTCTATGGAATATTTTGTATCTCTTTTTTCCCATGTATCTAAGTCAAACGGTAAACTATCAACATATGGATAATTTACATCTGGGTCATAAACAAACTTTCTCTGGATATCAAAGATACTTTCTTCTATATTAAAAGTTGTCCTTGCAAAATTTTCAACAAAATCTAGTATCTTATCTTTATTTTCAAATCTAGATAAAGTATCATTTGGCATACCAACTCCCAATCCATGTCCACTTGAGTGGTTAGAAGGAACTTTTCCAGTATTAAAGTATTCCTTTATTGCCTTTAAATATTCCCTAAACTCAGTTCCTAAGAATCCAGAATCATTCATTGTATATTCATACAATGATTCATAAAATTTTCTATAACTTATTCCTAATACATGGCGACAATACTTGGATAAAATTTGTGTGTATCCAACATAGTGAAATTTAATTGTTATCCAAGAAAACATATGAGCATCAAAAAAGTCTTGTTTAGACATTGTATCAGTCTCACAAATTAATTCGACATATTCTTTTGTAGCATCAAACTCATCATTACAGAATGATATATAATCTTCTGCTTTAATTGTTTTTATACCATAAGTTTTTCTACTAAATTCACTACCCAATTCAGCATTTTCAAATACTTGGCAGAACCAGGAGTCTACAGAAAAATGTTGCCCGTTTTCCATCAACAAATCAATTCCATCCTTCCAAGAATCTACTGTTTCTTCGGGCATCCCCAAAATTAAATCTGTGTATAATTTTACATTATGTTTTTTTGCTAATTCTACATGTCCAGCAATATCTTTAACGTGTAAATTCTTTCTCTTGATAGCTTTTAATGTCGGCATATTCATACTTTGAACACTCAAAGTAACTCCTCTTCTAGAGTATTCTCCCATAATTTTTGCTATTTCAAAAGCAGATTCGTTTGAATTTTTTGAATACTGCAAATCTATATTGTCTAGAATTAAACTATTTTCAGCTGCTTTACGCAACATTTTTGCTATTTCAATATCACGTTCTTTAAATATTCCAAAGTTTGCATCAGCGCATAAGACATAAGCAACTCTATGTGTTCGTATCCATTCAATATCTTCAGCGACTCTCTCTAGTCCAAATGTATTAATTTTACTCATAGTTGTTCCACCCCAATCACAAAAAGTACATCTGTGAGGACAACCTCTATTTGTTTCTAAAATTGCTGCCCAAATAACATCTGGATTTTTATCATATAACCAATCAAAGACTCCAGATTGATAGGGACTTTTAAAGTCTAAAGAATTTATCCTCGTTCTTTCATGAACTTTATTGATTGGATTTCCAGTATTAATGCATCTCAATAATTCTAAAAATGCCTCTTCACCTTCACCAAGAATAACACAATCAATGAATGGATTTTCTTCCATCATTTTTGCGGTTACTTGGGGACCACCAAATTCAATAATGCAGTTTGGATATTTTTGTTTTATTAGTTTAGCAAGGTGTAGATTATATTGTTCATTCCATAGGTAACAACTAAAAGCACAAATTGTAGGATTATCTAATCTTTTTAGCAGTTCTTCTGGATTTTCTCTTTTAAAGATAATATCTTTTAACTCAAATGACTCTGCTATATCTTTAAATTGTTTACAATAACTCCATAAGCAAGAAACACTATAAGGCATCCAATAATTCTTAGTGTCTCTTACATTAACACTATATTGTGGTTGGATAAAATATATATTTTTCATAACGTAGAGATAACCTTATTATGTTGTTCGATTGCTCTTTGATGGAAATATTTATCGTCCCATCGCCTAATATCTCTCTCCATTAAGTTGTCATTGGATTTACCAAAACTAAAAAAATCATTTAAACTAAAATTATCTTTGTCGTTTTCCCACCATTCTTTATATGCTTCATAACAACAAATAAAAGATTTCATTGGATACCATTCAGTAACATGAGTTGATCCTTTAAAAAAAGGATTACATGGAATTAATGGTACAGTATACGTATTCCCAGTTTGACATAAAAAATAATCTGGAGTCCCTGCAAGATCGTTAAAGAAATAATTATCGCCTATTCCAGATTCTCTATTGATATAAATTGAGTTGGCAACAACTCCATTAAATTTATATCTACCATTGATATAAAAAAGATTCAAAAGTTTTTCAACATGTTCTCGTTTTAATAATACTGGACCAAGAGAATAATTACTTTGAACTGGATGCAAATAAAATCTAACTATGTCTGGGCACTCATGTCCCAATTGTATAGAATCCCAATCATAAGGAAGATATGTTAATAGATCATCCCAACTAAAATGCCAATGATTGATAAAACTCAAATCATAATCATCTTCCATTAATATTACATAAGATTCATTTGTTTCAAAATACCAATTTCTTAAAGTATCAATTAAAAAATAATTGTATGCTAAACATCGTTTAGATGCTAATTCTGAATGAACATCTAATATTTTTTCCTTTAAGTATTCTGGAAACCCCAATGGCATTGAGATTTTTGTAAATGTAATGCCATATAATTTAAATTGTTCCTCCATATATTTTTGTCGTTTTACTTCATTGTCTAAAGTAAAATAAAATACATGAGGGAAATTTTTTAATTTATCACAACTCATAATCAAATATATTTTACCCGTCATCTATTTATTCTAAATACTAGAGTAATTCATGAGAATATCAATGGAAGAACTTCTAGATATGATTGTTGGTGATGAAGCACCATCTACAATTTCTGATAAGATTAAAGATTTGCTCTACACTCGCTCAGCAGAAAAAATCGAAGTGTTGAGACCATCCGTTTCAAATTCAATGTTTGATTCCATTGCACTAGATGCAGAATAATAAAGAACAATAAATAACTAACAAGGTCTTTATTATATAATAATGCAAGTAACAAAACCACTTTCTATAGAAACTGATTTAGCAACTTCTTCTGGTGCTGGAACAAGTATACTT
>B570J29032_109959260_pt1 | contig 20951 bp, 18 predicted proteins | sample LakMenEpi16Nov12_FD_29032 | JGI IMG/M metagenome (IMG submission 29032) | reverse complement strand
GTGAGTTTGCGTTAGGTTTAACAATACAGTCATTTTTATTAAAGCTTTTGAATACAAATAATTCCGAAGCCAATGCAACATCTTTGTCCTGAAGAATGCCTAGTGTCGGAATTATATTTAAGTGTTCTTGCTTCATTTGTCTACAATGCCCGCTAACTCCTCATACCCAGTACAAAGCCGTTCATAAATACTTACAAACGCTTACAAGCGTTTACAATTATTAATTGGTTTCCTTCTAACAAATATAAACAATTGCCTGATAATTTGAAATAACCATCATTCGCATTTACCTTCCTTTCATCCATAAAAAAAACGGCATTTTATTGAATACCGCTTTTTTATTAATCTGCTAATGGATTGTATTATTTTTTGGCCTGTAAATACAATTCGTTAACCTTGTTCCAGTTAATAACGTTAAAAAAAGCACTCATGTAATCCGGACGTCTGTTTTGGTAATTTAAATAATAAGCGTGTTCCCAAACATCCATGCCTAAAATTGGGGTTCCTTTGCATTCTGCAATGTCCATTAAAGGATTATCCTGATTAGGTGTGCTGCATACGCACAATTTGCCGTCTTCTTTTACACTTAACCAAGCCCAACCACTTCCAAAACGGGTAGCACCGGCTTGAGCAAAGTCTGTTTTAAACTTTTCAAATCCACCTAACTCAGCTTCAATGGCTTTCCCCACTTCATTTGTTGGTACACCGCCTGCGTTGGGCGCCATAATTTCCCAAAACAAGGTATGGTTGTAATGCCCGCCACCATTATTTCTAACAGCCATTGGGTATTTTGAAATGTTTTTACAAATGTCCACAATCGACATTTTTTCTAAGTCTGTACCCGCAGCGGCATTATTAAGGTTTGTAACATATGCCTGGTGGTGTTTTCCGTGGTGGATTTCCATGGTTTTTGCATCGATATGCGGTTCTAATGCGTTAAACGCATAATTTAATTTTGGTAATTCAAATGCCATAGTTTAGTTTTTTGTTTCTCAAAGTTAATGTTTAATTAATTTAGTTCTCCTTTTAAAACAGCCCCAATTACATTTTGTTTTAACAAAAAATAAACAAGCCGGTATCACTTCATCTAATTCCTTATTTTTGCCGCTTAAACTACCACAGCATGAAATTTTTTATCGATACAGCCAATTTGGCTCAAATTAAAGAAGCGCAAGATTTAGGTGTATTAGATGGTGTAACCACTAATCCAAGCCTTATGGCAAAAGAGGGCATCAAAGGCGAAGGCAATATCTTAAAACACTATGTAGATATTTGCAACATTGTAACCGGCGATGTAAGTGCGGAAGTAATTAGTACCGATTTTGAAGGAATGGTGAAAGAAGGAGAAGCCCTTGCCGATTTACATCCTCAAATTGTGGTAAAAGTACCCATGATAAAAGATGGTGTAAAAGCTATTAAATATTTTACTGAAAAAGGAATCAGAACCAATTGCACCTTGGTATTCAGTGCAGGCCAGGCACTATTGGCTGCTAAAGCAGGTGCTACCTACGTATCGCCATTTATTGGCAGATTAGATGATGTGAGTACCGATGGTTTGGTTTTAATTGAAGAGATCCGCACAATTTATGATAATTACGGTTATCAAACACAAATTTTAGCAGCAAGCGTTAGACATCCAATGCACATTATTAATTGCGCCAAAATTGGTGCTGATGTGGCAACTTGTCCTTTAAGTGCTATCACTGCCCTGCTAAAGCATCCTTTAACCGATAGTGGCTTAGCTCAGTTTTTAAAGGACGCCGGGAAGTAATTTTAAACCAAATTCTTAATCATTTCTTCGCAAATGAATTCAGCTGCTTTGCCATCACCATAGAGTTTTGGATAAGTTAAGCCTGATTTTGCAGTTAAGGCATTAAATGCCGAAATGATTCTCTCTGTTTCAGCATCAGCAATAATAGCTGTGCCACATTCAACTAATTCTACCCATTCGGTTTCGGGTCTCAAAATAACGCAAGGCTTTTCAAAATAAAAGGCTTCCTTTTGCACACCTCCACTATCCGTCATCACAAGTCGGCAATTTTTTTCCAAAGCAATCATCTCCAAAAAGCTGGCTGGTTCTGTAATTACAAAATTGCTGTTACCTTTAATTTGTCGATACAAATCAGCACTTAAATTTTGCTCCAATAATTTAGCCGTTCTTGGATGAAGCGGCAACACAATTTTTAATTGATGTGTGCTGCTGATTTGATGCATGGCTTCAAACAACGCGTTAAGTCGTTGAGGCTCATCCGTGTTATTATTGCGATGAATGGTTGCTAAAACAAAAGCACTTTTTTGAAGTTCCAATCTCGTTAATACATCTGTCTTTTGTTCGGCAATCTCGCTAAAATATAAACTGTTATCGTACATTGCATCTCCACACTGGTATATCTTTGGATTATCAGCATGGTGAGGGGCTTTAGCATCCGGATTAAATCCTTCTTTAATTAAATTGGCAAATCCGGTTTTAGTTGGACTAAACAACAATGTACTTACATGATCACACATAATGCGGTTAACCTCTTCAGGCATTGCTTTATTAAAAGAACGTAAACCGGCTTCAATATGCACAACAGGTACATGTAGTTTACTGGCTGCTATACCGCCTGCCAAGGTTGAATTGGTGTCGCCATATAAAACTATTGCGTTTGGCTTTTCGTTGATTAAAATTTCTTCAATGCCTTCAATCATTTTAGCAGTTTGCTTTCCATGACTGCCGCTTCCTACATTTAAATTATAATTTGGTTGGGGGATTTGTAACTCCTCAAAAAAAACGGCACTCATGTTAGCATCGTAATGTTGACCGGTGTGTACAATCACTTCTTTTAACTGATTCGCAAATTTATTTCGGATAGCTCTACTTAAAGCAGCAGCTTTAATAATTTGCGGGCGTGCCCCTATTATGGTAACTATTTTTATCATATTAATCCTTTATCCGCTAAACTTGTATAACTATTATCTCCAACAATAATATGGTCAAGTATCGAAATATCAAACAATTTAGTTGCTTCCTTCAATTTTTTTGTTAGTTGAATATCTTCATTACTTGGATTTAAATTGCCACTCGGATGATTATGTGCCAATATCACACAACTGGCATTATTTTCTAATAAAAATTTACAAATCAGCCTTACATCTACAACTGTTGCAGACATACCACCTTTACTGATGTGTTCTGTTTTTATTAATTGATTGGCTCTGTCGAGCATGGCAATGTAAAACTCTTCATGTCTTAAATCACTTAACAAAGGTTTAAATAACTCATAAGCTTGTGTTGGTGTTTTAATTGCCAAACGTTCTGTAGGTTCTAATTCTTGTCTTCTTCTTCCTAATTCAAAGGCTGCAATAATATTAATGGCTTTAACCAAGCCAACCCCTCTGTACTTTTTAAATTCATTAATGTTCAGTTTAGCCAGATTAGCCAAACTGTTGCCGTTTTCTCGGAGCATCCGCTGAGCCAGCTGCAAAGCAGTTTCGGCATTATTTCCGCTACCTAAAACAATGGCTAATAACTCAGCATCACTTAAATTACCTTTTCCTTTGGTGGCGAGTTTTTCGCGCGGACGATCATCTTCGGCCAAACTCTTAATATTTAAATGTTTATTTTGCAAATTAAACCTTTGTTCATGCAAATTTAGTTTTAATTTTGACTTTTTATGCGATTGTTTAAAGCAGAATCTTTGGAAATTTTTAAGCTCCGTGATTTTAGAAATTTTATTGGTATGCGCTTTTTTCTGACGCTAGCCATTCAAATGCAATTTGCAACACTTAGTTTACAAATTTATTATGAATACACAAATAGAGACGAGTTTATTGTAGGACTGCTTGGGCTTGCAGAAGTGATTCCGTTTGTTATCACAAGTTTTTACAGTGGTTACGTTTCCGATAACACCGCCAGAAAAAAAATCATCAGAATTGGCGCGTGGGCCCTGACAGTCAATTCCATTTTATTGTTTTTAAATAGCGAACCTCATTTTCAATTTGGAAGCGGTTTAGGATATCATTTTATTTTTTTTATTGTGTTTTTGTTTGGTATCATTCGCTCTTTTTTAGGAGCCACAACACATCCCTTTATGAGTCAAATTGTACCCCGCCAACTATACACCCACTCCGCTACATGGAATAGCAGCGCCTGGCATTTGGCTTCTATTTTAGGTCCTGTTATTGCAGGTATTATTTACGCAATGAATAACAGTTATCATGCAAATTATTGTCATGCGCTTGTTACTGTCTTTTTTTTAATAGCCTTGGTGTTTACCGCATTAATAAAGCATAACGGTGCCATCGAAAAAAGTGAAAAGAAAGAAACTGTTTATCAGAGTTTTAAAACCGGATTAAATTTTGTTTTTAGTCAAAAATTAATTCTAAGTGCTTTAAGCTTAGATATGTTTGCAGTGTTGTTTGGCGGTGCTATAGCCATCTTACCCGCATTTACCGATAAGGTGCTGCACTTAGGGCCTGATGCCTATGGGTTTTTAAGAACGGCCCCTGCACTTGGTGCCATCATCATGGCCTTGATAATGGCAGTTTATCCGCCTAAACATAAAGCCGGCCTGGCACTTCTTTTAAGTGTTACTGCATTTGGTATTTTTACCATTGGGTTTGCATTAAGTACAACTTTTTGGATGGCATTTATCATGTTGTTTTTAACCGGTGCTTTTGATAACGTAAGCGTTGTTGTGCGACATAGTATTTTGCAGTTTGCCACACCAGATCACATGCGTGGCAGAGTAAGTGCCATTAATAGTATTTTTATCGGAAGCAGTAATGAAATTGGCGCTTTTGAAAGCGGGGCCGCTGCCAAATACCTTGGTCTGGTGAGAAGCATTGTCATTGGAGGTTCTTTAACCATTATTACTGTTGCTTCGGTAAACTGGCTTAATCCAAAACTTAAAAAACTAGACCTTACTAAATTTTGAAAGTAAATAAAGAAATAAAGATTTTATTGGATGAGGCCTATTTTAAATTCAATCAAAAAAACTTTATAGCCAACGACCCTATTTGCATTCCGCATTTGTTTTCTAAAAAAGAAGACATCGAAATTGCAGGTTTTCTGGCATCAACACTCGCTTGGGGAAATAGAAAATCGATTATTAATAACTGTGCTAAATTGATGAAGTGGATGGATATGCAACCCCATGATTTTATTCTGCATCATCGGAAAAAAGATTTAAAAGTCTTTGAAAAATTTGTACACCGGACGTTTAATAGTGATGATTGTTTGTACTTCATCAAAAGCCTCCGGAATATCTATCAGAAACATGATGGCTTAGAGAATTTATTTTGCAGTCATCCAACCAACATAAAAGATGCTATAGAAAATTTCAGAACTCTTTTTTTTGAATTACCTCATTTGAGCAGAACAGAAAAACATGTGAGTAGTCCAAACAAAAATAGCAGCAGTAAACGCCTTTGTATGTACTTGCGTTGGATGGTGAGAAAGGACGCATATGGCGTTGATTTTGGAATTTGGAAAAACATACAAACTAAAGATTTATATTTACCTTTAGATGTTCATACAGGCAATGTAAGCAGGTACTTGGGCTTGTTAAACCGAAAACAAAATGATTGGAAAGCGGTTGAAGAGATTACTTCCATCCTACGGCAATACGACCCAAAGGACCCTATTAAATATGATTTCAGTTTGTTTGGCCTTGGCGTTGAAGGACTTCTGATTCAATAATACTACTCTTTGATAAACTTAAAACGTTGCTTCGAATCAGAACTTACTATTTCAAGAAAATAAGTACCGGGATTTAAATGACTCAAATTAAGTTCAGTTGCCAAATCATATTTAGCAATTAATTTTAATTGTAAATCGTATATAAGGCATTGGCCTTTTTGTTCTTGAGGATAATCGATAAAAAGCCGGTCTTTTACAGGATTTGGTTTTAAGGTAATTGTTTGCAAAACATTTTTAGAAACAGCTGTAGGTGTTATTGTCACTACTTTTGAAATTGAATCCTTTGAGCAACCAAATTTTACAACATGGCTAATGGTGTATGTTCCTGACGCCGAATATGACTTTGACGGGTGAACAGTCGTTGAAGTACTCCCATCTCCAAAATACCATTTATGGGTAAAAAGGGTTGTTGTTGAAACAGCGCTAAATTGAACTGAAGCAGATACAGGAGTTGAAAATGTAAATGCTGCATGCGGTTCATAAACACCAATGTTCCAAGTTAATAAACTATCATTAACGGTTTTATTGGCCATCAATTGTAAGTGTGAAGCAACATTATTTGCCAAACCTGCTTTAAATGAATTATTAATAACTGACTTTTTAAACAGCACTTCATAAAACACACAGGCTGCCAAATAAGAACCTTCCATTGAAGGGTGGCTTTGATCTCCTGAATATAAATCAAGTGCAGGACTATAGGAGATAGAAGCCCTAAAGGCCTCACCAACAGGCGACATAATACTTTTAGTTGTATCAGCAAACAATTTGTACGAAGCGCGTAGTCTGTTTTGCATCCCGGTATAGGTGCACACCGGAGGATAAAACCCGCAATTAGATGCATCTCCAAATTTTCGTCCCCAGGTTTGATAAAAAACAGTTTGTGAGCAAGTGTTATTTTGATTTATGGCACTGTCAAGCTTTATTGCAAATGGCAAAGTTTGCACGTTAACTTGAGCAGGAGAAAAAGAAGGCTCTTGACTTTGTGCTTGTAATACAACATATTGCCAAGCTTGTAGGTTAATTTTAGATAAGCTGGTTGCGTTATTAAAATGATTATTAAATGTATGTCCACCCGGCGTATTTTGGTCATAAACCAAATCATCGCCATTGGCCTTGGCCAAACTATCAATCAGTAAAGGCAAATCATTTACATAAGTATAACTATTTCCTAAAAACAAACATGTAATTGTTTTGGTACCGGTTTGAGAAATTAATTGAAAATTAAATACTACAAATAAGATTGATAAGTAACAGAGTTTAATTTTTTTCATTTTATTCCAATTTTAATTAGGCTGTACCAAATATAATAAATCTAACCGAGATAGCATTTGTTGAGGATGATAACCACCAACAACCGAAAAAATTTAACAATTATAATCTCAACTGCCACCTTTAACAATGGAAAAATTCAATAACTAATTGTCATTTTTATATAATATCCATTCATTTAATGCGTTGTTAGTTAAATGAAAATAAAAAAATATTTTATTGCAACAATTATCATGGTGTTTCAAATTTGGTGTGATGCCCAAACCAAATACACCATCAGTGGCTATATTACTGAAAAAGGCAGTAAAGAAAATTTAATTGGTGTTTATATTGTTGCACCTAAACTTAACGCAGGAACAACAAGTAATACCTATGGTTTCTATTCTATTACATTGCCGGCCAATGATTCTCTGGAATTACTTGTATCATATGCAGGCTATAAAACGATTAAAGCAAAAATTAATTTAAATAAAAACATCAATCAGAATTTTGAGATTGAGGGAACCAATTTACAAGAAGTGGAAGTTATTGCTGAAGCCAATAAAAAAATAAGCGATGAGGTACAAATGAGCACAGTTGACTTACCAATACAACAAATCAAACAATTACCGGCGCTATTAGGAGAAAAAGATGTTATGAAAGTAATTCAATTGCTACCTGGTGTTCAAAAAGGTGGTGAAGGCAGTGCAGGTGTATACGTTAGAGGCGGTGGCCCTGATCAAAATTTAATTCTATTGGATGAAGCACCAGTTTATAATGCAAATCATTTGTTTGGTTTCTTTTCTGTTTTTAATGGCGACGCATTAAAAAGTGTAGAGTTAATTAAAGGTGGGTTTCCGGCAAGGTATGGTGGGCGTCTTTCATCCGTTATTGATTTACAAATGAAAGACGGCAACAAAGAAAAAATTAAAGGTGAAGCCGGAATTGGCATCATCTCTAGTAGAATAACTTTAGAAGGTCCGATTCTAAAAAACAAATGTTCTTTTCTCGTATCCGGGCGAAGAACTTATATCGATGCCCTAATTTATCCTTTTTTAAATGAGCGGAACAAAGGCGGCTACTTCTTTTATGACTTTAACGCTAAAGTTAACTATATCCTGAACGACAAAAACAAGGTTTATTTGAGTGGTTATTTTGGCAGGGATAAATTTTATTTTAAGTCAAAGGATGCCCAATTTAATGCAAGTAGCAGTGCCAATTTAAATTGGGGTAATGCCACAACAACAGCTCGTTGGAATCATTTATTTGGCAACCGCTTGTTCTCTAACCTTTCATTTATATATACCCGTTACAACTTAGGTATTTCGCAAAGTGATAAATTCAATAATGATTTTTACAATTCAAAATACAATTCAACCATACAAGATTTTGGATTTAAATATAATTTTGATTTTACACCCTCACCTAATCATTATTTAAAATTTGGTATTGCAAGTACTTTACATCAATTTGTACCGCAGGCTTTAGTCGTAAAATCATCTTATCCAAATGAAAATATTACAACCAAACCCAACAATGTTAACACCATTGAAAGCGGAATATTTCTTGAAGACGACTGGAAAATATCCAATAAATTAAGAACAAATATTGGGATGCGATTGAGCAGTTTTAATTACAAAGGAACTAATTTCTTTTATCCTGAACCCAGAATTGGCATGCGATATTTAATAACAAAAGACTTATCTGTAAAAGGCTCCTATGCTTTAATGAATCAATACATGCATCTGTTATCCAATACCGGAATTGGTTTACCAACTGATTTATGGGTACCTGCCACAAACCGTTTAAAACCTCAACAATCGCAGCAAGTGGCATTGGGATTAGCTAAAGATATAGAAAAATACGATGTAACAATTAGCATAGAAGGTTATTACAAATGGATGAAAAATATTGTTAATTATAAAGAAGGGGTGAGTTTTTTAGAGGTAGGCAACTTTGATAATTCAGAAGCAGGTAAATTATCTTGGGAAGACAAAGTTACAGCCGGCAAAGGTAAAAGTTATGGTGCTGAACTTTTTATACAGAAAAAAGTTGGGAAATTTACAGGCTGGGTTGGCTACACACTAAGCTGGATAAAATTTCAATTCGACTCTCTTAACTTCGGAAAAGAATTTTACCCGCGCTACGACCGAAGACATGACTTATCTTTAGTAGGCATGTATAAATTTAACGAACACTTTAATCTCGCTGTTACATGGGTTTATGGTACGGGCAATGCCATTACACTTCCGCTTCAATCATATAACTTACAGGACAATAATTTGACTCCAAACTCAAATTCGAATGGCTATTTTAACGGGAATTTTATGCAAGCACTTAACTATTACGGAGACAGAAATTCTTTTCGAATGGCAGCATATCATCGCTTAGACATAGCCTTTCAATTTCACAAACAGCTCAAAAGATGCGAACGAATATTTGAATTTGGTTTATACAACGCCTATAGTAGACAAAATCCGTTTTTTTACTATACAGAATATGATTCCAACAGAAAGGCATATCGTTTGAAACAAGTAGCATTATTCCCAATTATACCAAGCTTTACATGGACCTATAAATTTTAATTATATGAAATATTTAATTCAATTCATTAGCTTAGTAATACTTTTTAGCGGCTGCGTAAAAGACGCTAAGGTTAAAATTCCAAAACAAAATCCGTTTATAGTAACCCACTGTTACATTTCACCTACAGATAGTATAATTGTTGCCAAAGTTTATCTTTCTCAGCCTCTTTATCAAACTGCAAATGCAAACAATGATCAACCTGTTACAGACGCAAAAGTTGAAATACAATCAAACACACAAACTAAACAATTGCTTTATAATTCAACACTTAGGCAGTATCAGCTTAAAGCATCTGAATTCAACATTCTTCCGAATTCAACTTATACTTTATACATCTCACTCCCAAATGGGAACAATACAAGTGCCACAACAAGTATTCCGGCAGGATACCTAGCACCAACCAAATTGTACTTAGATAGTATAATTCAGCAAGGTGGTTGGTATCAACATCGGGCTAATTTAGAATTTTTAGATCCTCCAAATGAAAAAAATTATTACGCCATAACCTGGGGCTATAAGGAGTTAAAAAACACCGACACCATTCTTTCCGAAGTAAATAACTCCTTTAAATTACTGGTTAATGATAGCCGATTTAACGGTGCTTTGAATAAAGAAACATTTAATATTTATCCGGCTAGTTTTGATACAACTTTTATTGCTTATCGAATTTATTTTCTGAATACAAGTTATGATTACTATGAATATTTTAATTCAGTTAACAGAAATGCTAATAGTTCAGGAAACCCATTTGCAGAACCTGCATTGGTGTATACTAATTTTAAAAATGGACTAGGTGTTTTTGCTGGATACACAAGAGTAGATGCGAATCTTTATTTAAAATAGCAAATGGTATAAAAATTTTATCGGCACAATGAGAAACAGCTCTTAATTTAGACCCTGTAAAACCTTTATCACCATTTCATGCATTTGGTCAGTATAATCCAAATGAGTTACCATTCGGATGGTATTCTTTCCAAAGGCCGCAATTTTAATATTACTTTTTGCTAATCTAGCCTCAAATTCTGAACCGGAATACATTTCAGGCCTTAAATTGAATATTACAATATTGGTATAAACATTTAAGACGTCTTTTACGTAATTACACGATTTTAAAACAGCTTCTAACTCCTTTGCTTTTTTATGATCTTCTTTTAAACGCTTTACATTATTTTCCAAGGCATACAAACCAGCAGCAGCAATAAATCCAGCCTGACGCATACCGCCTCCAAATACCTTGCGAATACGTCTTGCCTGTTGAATGAAATCAGCATCTCCAATCAACAATGAACCTACAGGCGCACCTAAGCCTTTGCTTAAACAAATGGAAATTGAGTCAAAACTATTACCGATGTCTTTCGCGGTGTCGCCTGTTTCTATCAGTGCATTAAATAATCTTGCTCCATCTAAATGCAACTTCAACTTTTTGATTTTACAAAGTTCGGCTATAGGCTTAATTTCATTTAATTCATATATACTTCCTCCTGCCCTATTAACAGTATTTTCCAGACAAACTAAACTAGTTTTCGTTAACCAATCAAAATTACCGTTAATATTTTCTTCAACTAATTCTGCATTCAATTTTCCCTCAACACCTTTTAAAAGCTTTGCTTGCACACCACTGTTAAAAGAAATTCCACCACCTTCATAATTATATATATGAGAATTAACATCACACAACAACTCGTCTCCGGGTTGAGTATGAACCTTAATCGCTATTTGATTAGTCATGGTTCCACTCGGGCAGAATAATGCAGCTTCCTTACCAAATAAATTGGCGGCATAAGATTGCAGTTGATTGACTGTTTCATCTTCTGAAAACACATCATCCCCAACTTTGGCTGCTTGTATTGCCTTTAACATACCTTCACCAGGTTTGGTTACTGTATCGCTTCTTAAATCAATTAGCATTTATGAATATTTATTTTAAAAGGTTAGGTTAATTTTTTAATAGCCTAGTAAGCTAACAACTTCTTCAATTTGTCAGCGAAACGTTCTTTAGGTAAAAAATTAATTTCTAAATCTGCATTCATAGGCACAGGTGTATCCAAACTACCTTCACGCATTACAGGCGCATCCAAATACTCAAAACAATGCTCCGTTATCAAAGCACTTATTTCGCCACCAATACCACCTGTTAACGTATCTTCATGCAATACAAAAGCCTTCCCTGTTTTTTTAACCGACTCATAAATTGTTTCTGTATCCAAAGGTGCCAGCGTCCTCAAATCAATTATTTCAACATCTAATTTTTGGTCCTTAACTAATTCTAAAGCCCAATGAACACCTAAGCCATAAGTAACAATGGTTGCAGAATTTCCGTTATTTACAATATTGGCTTTTCCAAATGGAATGGTATAATATGCGGTTGGAACATCTTCATTTATACTTCTGTAGAGTGCTTTGTGTTCAAAAAACATCACAGGATTAGGATCCTCAAAAGCACTCAACAGTATACCTTTCGCATCAGCCGGAAATGCAGGATACGCAATTTTTAAACCAGGTGTTTTAAAAAACCAAGCTTCATTACTTTGACTGTGAAAAGGTCCTGCGGCAACAGCTGCACCGGTTGGCATGCGAACTACCACATCGGCATTTTGACCCCAACGGTAATGGCTTTTTGCCAAATTATTTACAATTTGTGTGATTCCCTCACTCACAAAATCAGCAAATTGCATTTCCACCATGGCTTTATGTCCATTGATGGACAAGCCAAAACCCGCACCAAGTATGGCACTTTCACAGAGTGGTGTATTCCTCACGCGACTCTTTCCAAAGTCCTCAACAAAACCTTCCGTTATTTTAAACACACCACCATACTCAGCAATATCCTGGCCCATCAGTACCAAATTAGAATGCTTTTGCATTGCTAATTTTAAACCATTACTAATAGCATCAATTAAACGCATGTTAACGGTTTCACCGCTTGATGGTTTCGTATCCGGAATATTTACCGGTTTAAATAACTCGCTTAATTCCTTTTCAGTGTTAGGATTCGGAAGCGTTTCGGCGAAAGCGATTTCTAAACCTGCTTCAATTTCCTTTTTAATATCAGATCTAATGGATTCAATTAACTCCTCGGTTAAAACTGCTTCATTCAATAAAAACTTTTCAAAATTGTTAACCGGATCTTTACGTCCCCAAAGATCAAACAATTCTTTAGGCACATACTTTGTACCGCTCGCCTCCTCATGCCCACGCATTCTAAATGTTACACACTCCAACAAAATTGGACGTGGTTTTTCGCGAATACTCTCAGCAAGAGATTTAATGGTTTCGTATACTTTTAAAATATTATTCCCATCAATGCTATGCCCTTCTATACCGTAACCAATGGCTTTATCTGCGAATGATTTACACCTGAACTGCTCGCTGCTAGGCGTACTTAATCCGTAACCATTTGCCTCTACAACAAAAATAACGGGCAAATCCCAAACCGCAGCTGTGTTGATACTTTCGTGAAAATCGCCTTCGCTCGCTCCACCATCACCTGTAAACACAACAGTAGCTTTTTGTTCTTCTTTTAATCTATTTGCCAGTGCAATACCATCAGCTACTCCAAGTTGTGGACCAAGGTGTGAAATCATACCCACTATTTTATACTCTTGGGTTCCAAAATGAAAACTTCTATCGCGGCCTTGCGTAAAACCACCCGGCTTACCTTGAAATTGGGAAAACAACCGATTAAGAGGTATACCACGTGTTGTGAATACACCTAAATTACGATGCATAGGTAAAATGTACTCTTCACTATTTAAAGCACTTGCAACCCCAACTGAAATTGCCTCTTGACCAATGCCGCTGAACCATTTGGCTATTTTACCTTGCCTTAATAACACAAGCATTTTTTCCTCAATTAATCGGGGCTTTAAAATGTTCATGTAAAGTGTAATCAATAAATCATCTTTATGTTTTTTTCGATCAAACTTTACCGGTGTATCTGCTGTAATTTGCATCATAAAATCTATTTTGTTTTTTTATCAATTAATACGTTAAAACCAAAGCCAAAACTTAACCAGGCAATGCCGTGTTTGTTTGACTTTTCTCTAAGCTCATCATACTGGTTCATTCTTGGTGAACGAGGATCAAAATTGAACAGTACTGACTGGTAACCCAAATAAATATTAAAACATAGTTTTGGATCAACAATAAAATTAAAACTAGTTTGAGCCTTTATAAATGGTGTAGAAAATTTCATTGCTTGGAAAGGTTTATTTTTGACGGTTGTATCCTCTATCACCTTTTTAAATTCACTTAATGCAATGCCGCTTTGTAAATTATAGTTGATATAAAATTTATCAGAGTAAAACTTATCATAACCCAAATTAATAATAAAAGAATTCACCATAAACCTTGTATCGTAAGGTATTGTAAAGGTTGTCTTTGGATCTTTGAAGTAAGTAAAATAATCAGGATTATTCTTAAAGGCTGTTTGACGATAACCAATACCCATGTGAAAATTATCAAACAAACGGTAATTGGCAGTTAAATCAAATTCATATACACCTTTAAATGCAAAACGGAACATATTACTGCTTAAACCAGCCGGCACACCTGCATGCCCCCGAATCGTAAATAAAGCGTTTTGTTTATCTATTTTAGGAGCATCTGTTTGACCGGTAAGAAAGCCAAAAAAAAGGGCTAAACTGATGGTAATGAAATTTTTCATTGTAAGGCTAAAGATACAGCTTACAACGTAAAAATGAAAGAAATTGGATTTTAATTTATAAGCTTATTTTTAGTTGTTTTGAGCCCCTGCATCAATCCAACATTTGATTTTATTTCTATCATCTAAACTCAAGGCTCCACTAGGTGGCATTGTTTTTTTATCAAGTACCTCTTTTTCAACTGTTTTATTTTCAACCTTAGCAACAAAGCCTTCATAGGTTGTGAAATCACCATGACTGGATTTTGAACCATGGCATCCGCTGGAGCTGCAATTGGCCGCTAAAATTGGTTTAATTTCGTTTGTGTAACTTGTTGCTGTGCTGCAATCCAAATTTTTATACTCGTTTTTACGACATGTTACCGTTAGTAAAACAATTGGTAATAGAACTAAAAAAATCTTTTTCATGTAATTTTTATTTAAAACTGTAATTAATGGCAATGTTTAAATTTGCTGCCTGACGTGATTGCCAGCCATTCAACCGCTGGTAAACCGGTAGACCAAACTCTGCGCAGAGACGAAAATTTTCGAAAAACGTTTGGCCGGGCTTGTATGTAAAACCGGCATAAACAAAATTCCTGAAGCCACCGGTATTAGCAACATTGGCAGCCACTTCTCTGTTGATTTTCAAATCAGAATCCAGACCTATAATCTTTTCTACCCAGGCTGACTCCAATCGAAGGGATGCGCTTAATGGGTTATTAATTTGCCATGCTATCCAGCTATTCAGAGCGTACTCATTACCGAGTTGATAACCTATTGAGTTTTTATAAGGCCTTATTATGACATTGGCTTGTGTGGATAAATAAATTTTATCAAAGGACCTTAAGTAGCTAAGTGTTAAAAGTGCATCTAACGTTCCACTTCCTAATTGCATCATGTAAGGAAATCGTGTGTTTGGATACATCATACTTGATGCTCTGCCTTTTTCATTAATGCTGCCGCTTGGAATATTGACACCTAATGCCGCAATTACCTGTTTGTTTGATTGCTTAAGTAACGAATAAAGAAAAGTAACTCGGCTATCTGCAATACCACTTGTTCTCATGGTATGTGTGTGAAAACTTTCTGAACCCGGCATCATCATTTTCATTTCATTTCCCATATAATGTAGCATAACCATTGCTGTTAATTTGTCAGTAATTCCATACATTCCCATAAGCATATGCATCCTCATTTGCATGTTCAATGAAGCCGCATCATATGCCTTAAATTGTTCATCAACCCCAATGGAGCTTGAATTAGCATCCACTACATTATCCATGTACATACGCGTATGACGGTAAGAAAACATCCACTCCCCTTTTGAGTGAATGTTACTAATCATCACACCGGCAGGTGCAGGATTGTTACTACAACAAATTCCCGCCGAACTGCATGTAGAATCGCACTGTGCTATTGCATGGTTAACACAGAAGGTTAATAAAAATAACTTAAAAAAACACTTCATCGTTAATGACAGATTAGGTATTAGTAAAACAAATCTGATTAATTTTGGTTTAATTAAATCAAAAGAACCTGAGATTACATAACTGTGTGCAAGCCGTTCAGGTTCCTTTGATTAATTAGATAGATTTTAATGAAAGAATTAATTTGTTACTGAAACTACGCTAAACATGTTTGCATAATTAGCAGCTATGTTGTTTGCCATCATACCAGGCATATGAATCACACTGTTGGTTGCAAAACTTATAGTGTTTGGCGCAAACCACTCTTGTAAATCTGCTTTAAAGAGAACCTCAGATGTTTTAGTCCCATTAACTACAGCTTCCGTAGGGAAATTGAGTGTAACCATTTTTAAAACATTATTAGTTCCTTTAAAACCACCGATGTGAAACATGATTTTTTTATTTATATCATTTGATTGAGGGGAAGTCCCTTCTAACTTAGCCATGATATAACCGCTGTTCCATGTCCAAAAATGCCCCTGAGCAGGATCTAACGCACCGGTTTGAGCACCTGATACATTTCTGGTACTATCAACTCCAATCATAAATGTAATTGACTTGTAGTTTTTAACCGGTATTTTTGTTAAATCAAATGTTAGAGATGCAACATCATCTGCTTTAATTAAATGATAACTTTCAGTTTCTGTGTAAACAGAATTATCAACGGCAGTTAACTTAATATTTGTTACATAATAGTTAAACTTACTAACTTTAAATGTATCATTGTTATTAACATAATTAGTAGAATTTAATACTAATGCTGCATTACCGTATCTGTTATCAAATTTTAATTTTAAACTACCTTCGGTTGGTGCAGGCGTGGTGGTATTGTGATCATGATCGTCATGACTATCATCTTTCTTACAAGATGCAAGAACTAAAAGTGAAGCAATAGAAAGGGCCAATAAATTTTTTGTTTTCATAATTTGATTTTAGATAAATAATAATTCCTAATAACCTCTATTTTTAATAATAGAATAAAGTTTGATATGCTGAAAAAGCATTTTGATCCGTCTTAATTTAAACGAATGCCGGCGGACGTTCTAACAAAGAATTATATTTATTAGTTAACACAAATGAATTTGTTACAAATTCATTTGAATAAACTAAATTATGACTGTTCACTGTGAACTGTTTATTTGTATTAGCTAAAAGTCCTTCAAATTCCGATTTAACTTGTGTAACTCCTTTAGATTCTGAATCTTCAGTTTTCTTTAGCTGTTTTTTCAAATGGCAACTACCCTTACAAGTATTGTTTTTTTTGAAACGTTGAACACATTTTGTTTTTGAAATTGATATCTTATTAAGCTCAAAATTAATAACCACGATAAGTTTAGCAAATTGGCAAACCAATAAGGAAGTTAAGATTGATATACTTATAAGCCTATTCAACTCTACAAAGATAAATAAAATTATAAAGTTAAACAGGGTTACATCCTAAAAATCAATGTTAAATTTAGGAATTAACCATTTAAGTCACCGTAGTCTAATTTTTTCTTCTGAAATTTCAGTATGATGGTTGTTACCAATATAAAAAACGGTACATACATCATGAACTTTGGTAAGTCAAAATGTTCCAATATAATAATCGATTTACGTTTTAATCTTTCACTCATTAAGTACATAGCAGGTACTAAAACCAGAGTTAAAAAAGTGGCGAAGAACAAACCAAAAATCATGGTCCAGCTTAATGGTCCCCAGAATACAACATTATCACCTCCAAAATAAATGTGCGGATTACCTTCACTAAACAATTTTTCGAAATCTATATTTAAACCAACTGCTAACGGAATTAAACCTAATATAGCCGCTGCAGCTGTTAAAATAACAGGAGTCATCCTAGTGCGACCGGACTCAATGGTTGCATCCCATAATCCCATACCCCTTTTGTGACGAAGCTCTTCAGCAAACTCTATAAGCAATATTCCATTTCGAACAACTATACCGGCTAATGCAACAACACCAATACCTGTCATAACTATACTCATATTCATTTTAAAAATAGCCGTACCCAAAATAACACCTATAACACTTAGAACAATTTCACTTAAAATTATAATTGGCTTACCAATAGAATTAAATTGTAATACTAAAATGAACAATATTAACAAAATAGAGGTTTGCAAAGCACCACCCAAGAAACCAGCTGTTTCAGCTTGTTCCTCCTGTTGTCCGGTAAATTTAATTTCAACACCATCAGTTGTTGTTTTGAAGTCTTCGGCAACTTTTTGAACTTCGGCAACTACATTATTTGGATTATATTCTTGTTTTACATCACTTGAAAGTGTAATAACACGTTTGTTATTTCTGCGTTTTATTCCACCATACGTATTTTCATATCTTACATCACAAAAGGCTGAAATTGGCACTGAACGCAACATCCCACCCATGTTAAAATCTCTGAAGGTAATTTTTAAATTACGAATATCTTCAATGTTAGTGCGTTGGGCGTAATTATATCTTAATTGTATAGGATATTCATCATTCGCATCTCTAAACTTACTTGGATTATCAATACCAAATACCGCCTTTCTGATTTCCATGGCCAACTGAGCAGTTGAAATTCCTTCACGATTTGCTCTTTCTCTGTTAACGTCAAACACGATTTCAGGTTTACTATCCACAAAGTCGCTTTTGTATTCTACAACGCCTGGTACTGCTGCTGATTCTAAAAAGCGTTTTAAACTCTTTGAAGTACTAATTAAATCTTCAAATTTATCCCCGGTGATTTCTATATTAATTGGCTTCGCAACAGGTGGACCACTTTGTTCTTTATTCGCATTAATCTCAACACCCGGCATATTCCATTTCATATTTTGAAGTTCAGTTAAATATGGCATGGTGCTTTGTCCATTTCTATCTGCAAACTCCACAAAGTTAATGGCGATTTTTCCTCTGTTAGGATAAGCACTCTGATCCTCATCCTGTGGGTCGGTAACACCTACCGCAATATTTGTTATGATTGAAGACACAATCGGATTATCTTTACCAATCACATCATTAACTCTTTTTTCCACGACTTTTACCACCTCGTTAGTTTTAAGCGGGTCAGTTCCTTCAGGCAATTTGATGTATACAAAAATATTGTTAGGATCACCCTCAGGAAAAAACACCACGTTTGGTTTGCGAATTGCAAATAACACTATAGAAACGACAAACAACATTAATGTATAGGTCAACATTCTACCCGGACGTTTGAGTGCATATGCCAATAAATTAGCATACGCATTTTGAACTTTTGGCCAAATTTTAGTCTGAAATTTTTCAATAACACGATACAACCACAAGCGGTGCAAAACCATGAAGAAAGCCAAGAATACAATAAAGTTTGCCATTCCTATACTTCCTTTTGCGTAACAGAAGATGGCAATTAAGGCATATACTCCAAGCCTCATATAAGCTTTTCGGTTAATCTTCCCGTAGTTTTTAAATTCCTCGTGATGAGGCTTCATAAAATCAACCGCAAAAACAGGGTTAATGATATATGCAACAAACAAAGATGCCAGTAGCGATACAATTAAAGTAATTGGTAAGAAAAACATAAATTTCCCGATAACACCATCCCAGAATGCCAATGGAATAAACGGAGCCAAAGTCGTTAATGTACCGCTTAAAACCGGCAAAAACACTTCTCCTGCAGCCATTTTGGCGGCTGTTTTTATATCCCGTTTTCCGTTGTCAAATAAACGGTGTGTGTTTTCAATTACTACAATAGCATCATCCACAACAATACCAAGTGCCAGTAAAAATGCAAACAACACAATCATGTTCATTGTGAAACCAAGACTTGGCATGAAGATAAAAGCAATGAACATAGAGAGTGGAACAGATAACGCTACAAATAATGCGTTGTTAACACCCATAAAAAACATAAGGATAAAAGTCACTAAAATAAATCCAATGATAATTGTATTAATTAAATCATGCAGCGTTATTTTAGTTTTTACCGATTGGTCAGCAGTAATATTTATTTCAATGTTACTAGGAAATTCATTTTTTTTCAAATCATCTACAATCTCACGAATCTTATCAGACGCTTCAATTAAATTTTCTCCAGCACGTTTAATAACATTTAAAGTAATTACATTTTTGCCACCTAATCTTGCAAAACTCTCTGCTTCTTTAACAGTATCAACAACTGTTGCAAAGTCTTTCAAATACAATTTAGCACCACTTTGAGAAATGATAACTAAGTTTTTAATTTCTTCAACAGACTTAAATTCGTTTTTAATACTAATGAGTCGCTTACTCCCATCCATTGGTAATACGCCACCGCTAATAGATAAATTTTCTGAAGAAATAGTACGCTCCAAATCACCCATTCCCAAATTAGCACCTTGCATTTTATACATGTCAAGGTTAATTTGAATCTCTCTTTCCGGTGCACCAACTAACTTAACTTCTGTAATTTGTTTTAAGCCTTCTATTTTATCTTTTAAATCGTCTGCATATTTTTTCAATTTGGATAAATCCATATCACCTGCTAAATTGATATACAAAATAGGAAGTTCACTAAATGCTAATTCTTTAATAAAAGGTGCTCTCATTAAACCTTGAGGTAAATCAGTTTTTGCTTCATCTACCTTGTCTTTTAATAATTGTCTTGCTTTATCAGGACTAACATCGGTTTTAAATTCTACAACAACCAAACTAACGTCTTGCATAGAAGTAGAGGTTAACTTCTTGACACCCGGAATGGATTTAATTTTCTTCTCCAATGGCTTGGTTACAGTATTCTCAATATTTTGAGGTGAATTACCTGCATACACGGTGCTAACAAAAAACTTTGGAACAACAATATCAGGAAAGCTTTCTTTAGGCAAACTATTGTATGTGCTAATACCCCATACGGTAATTAACAAAGTAATTACATAAATAGCTATTTTATTATCAATGGCTAAACTACTAAGTTTAAACTCTTTAAATTTCATATATTATTAAATAAATTTTGTGAAGCAAATCGGCAAGGTTAATTAACTTTTGAGTTATTGATTTTTAAATCATCCCCTTCATTAACATTTTCAAAACCATTTGTAATTAATTCGTCTGCAGCAGATATACCTTCTAGAACCTCTACGAATGAATTGTACTCTTTACCTTTTTTAACGTTGCGTTTAGTTGCTTTATTATTTTCGTTAACCAAAACAAAAGGTTTACCATTAAAATCGGTTTGAATATATTTTACAGGCAAAACTATAACAGGCGTTGCAGATGTATAATCGTTAATTTTAATTTGTGCGATTTGATTTGGGTGATACTCTTTTTTATTATCTAAATTAATTTCAACATTAAAAGTTCTGCTAATTGGATTAATTGCTCTGGC
>B570J29032_109959263_pt1 | contig 21016 bp, 10 predicted proteins | sample LakMenEpi16Nov12_FD_29032 | JGI IMG/M metagenome (IMG submission 29032) | reverse complement strand
TAAGAAACAACATCATTTACACCGTAAGCCGTTAAATTTGACCAACCACCTAACCAATTAAATCCAAATCCTGAAGTTCCTGATGAACCACTTGAACCGTTTGTTCCGCTAGTTCCTGAAGTTCCTGATGAACCTGAAGTTCCTGTGGTTCCTGTAACAGTTACCGAAATATTTCCACCACTATCATCAGTTACAGATGCATTTGTGAATGTAATACCAGTAACATTTGAAACAATATTTGTTCCGTCACCAACTTGGAGAGGACTACCTCCACCACCACTTGTAAACCCTGTAATTAAAACATTTGAACCATCACTATTATTTAGTGTCAATTCTCCCAATCCACTATTGTAAGTTCCACCTGTTACAGTACCTGTAAATCCTGTTATTGATAAAGTACCACCTGTATTATTATAAAGTTCTAAAGTTGTTGACGCAGAAAAATATGTACCACCCGTAATTTCGGTATCTGTACCATAAAAGACTCTCCATCTTGCATTATTTCTTGTTACACCACTAACACCTTCAATTGTTGACCCTGTCCAAGCATTAATAAAGTTTATACCCGCTTCAGAACGGTCATTAACAGTTGTTGTATAAGTTGTTTGAGTTTTAGCCGAATTACCTGTCAAACCAGAAAGAGCATCCCACAAATCTTCATAGTTTGGTATGGTATATTGATAAACAGTATCTGTTTCTTGTACAAAAACTTGCATACCAAGTCTTCTACGTCCTGATGAAATATTATCAGAATTTAACGTTAGAATATCTCTAGAAAACGCAGTACCAAGACCCTTTGTAAATTGAATTGGTATTGTATTTCCCGAATAATTTACAGGTCCAGATACAGTTCCACCTAGTGTCCACTCTAAATCTGTGAGGTAATAAACCTCCATATAACCACCTGTTTGTAAAACAGAGAAATTGGTACCAAAAGTTGATGTTCTAGCAACACTCTCGGAGCCAGATAATTGAGAGCTCGTTATTGGGTTTCTATATTGGAATGCCATTTTTTTTATTTATAAATAGTAAATTTTTTATCAATTAATATTAATTTTATGTTTTTGTATCACCTTTGAAGTATAGTGATTGTGTGAGCGGCGTTGAAGGTGGTTGTTCCGCAAATGAACTTAACCATAATACCCTATAAACACCGGCAGGAATTGCCGCTCCTGAAGTAACCGTAACGTTTATTGTGGACAACAATGGGTCAGGTGGTCCATCATTTAAAAGATTAGTTGCACAAGCCGAACCTGAACCAATATCTACAGTCATGTTGTTCATAACTCCACCAACACCCGCTAAAGGAATCCACATTGAGTAGAAATATTGAACATTAGGGTTAACTTGTGATGTGGTAACCTGAATGGTTCCAAAAGTATATTGATTTTGAGAACATCCAAACGAGTCTGTTCCAGAACCTGAGGCCTGACGTATAAATGAACTAAATGAAGTTACAGATGTTAAGAAATTATTTTGTGGTGTAGTCCATCCTGGGAAGTGAACATAAGCATCTAAATTACTATTATAATTAGATGTACCAGGTGTACCAGTATTCCAATACCCATACCAACTAGCTCCAGCCCCAACCATGTAATTTCCTAAACTTGTACTTGAATTTACGTCTTGAGGTTCGGGGAATAGATATCCCGAGTATGCCGGTAAACTTGGAGTCACCGTTGGTGTTACCGTCGGTGTAGGGGTGACACTTGAAGTTATTGTAGGTGTCGGTGTAACCGTTTTTGTTGGGGTAATTGACGGTGTCGGTGTAACCGTTTTTGTTGGTGTTACTGATGGAGTAATAGTTGGTGTTACTGATGGAGATACAGTAATACTTGGTGTTACTGTTTTTGTTGGGGTAATTGTTGGTGTAACTGAAGGAGTTTGAGTAACTGATGGAGTTACCGTTGGTGTAATTGTATTAGTTGGGGTAATTGTTGGCGTTAATGTTGGAGTTGGAGTAATTGTACTTGTTTGGGTAGGTGTAATTGTTGGTGTTAACGAAGGCGTAATAGATGGTGTTATCGAAGGAGTGGGTGTGGTTGTTGGGGTATTTGTTGGTGTAATAGATGGTGTATTTGTTGGAGTATATGTTGGGGTTGAAGTTACTGTTGGTGTTACAGTCTCTGTTGGTGTTACAGTCGGAGTTTGTGTTACAGTCGGAGTTTGTGTAGGTGTTTGTGTTGGAGATTCTGTTGGAGTTTGTGTAGGTGTTTGTGTAACGGTTGGTGTGTTTGTTGCGGTTAATGATGGTGTGTTTGTGGTTGTTGGGGTAACCGAAACAGAAACCGTAATAGATGGTGTAACAGATGGAGTTGTTGTTGGAGTTTGTGTAGGTGTTTGTGTAACGGTTGGTGTGGGAGTTACACTAGGTGTTGGGGTTGGTGTTGGATTTATATCACCAAAACAAATGGTGACACCATTTATCATTTCATTCCTTGTTACCGAAGTATAAATTGCTGTAGTCCCTGTAGAGCCTGTATAAACATCAAAAGGCCCTACCGCATTTGATTCTGCAGGGATTCTTACTATAAAACATTGGTTTCCAGTTACCTCTACCTGTTGTTCAACAGAGGTATCACATCCCGTGGCTGTATTTACTACAATTATTGACTCTAACGACATTGTGTTTTAACAATAAATACAAGGACTAACACCTTTTTATTGTTGAAATTAATTTAATTAAATAATTAAAGTCAACGAAGTTTCAGGTAGACAAGTTGCTACGTCTGCAGAAAGGTCAAAAATACACTCCGCATCTGTTACTGATATATTAACAACACATGATTCCAACTGAACAGATATGTCAAAACCACAACCTTGAGTACAATCTAAAATGACAAATTTCTCACACCCGTTATTGTCAACAAGTTTGAGCATGATTGCAGGTGCAGTGTTGAATAACGATGGTGGATAGAACCTTGCCGCGGGTGGTATTACAGATGTATTTGTTATAGTACCAATCAAACTTTGATTATTACCATATACATCAGCAACATATACTAAAATTGGGGTTGCCCCTGAAACCGCTTCTATTCTAACTTGGTTCATGATAGACAGTCAATATCGTAAACAATAATTAGTTCAACAATAACTTCTTGTGTGGAAATATTATTTCCAGGATTTGATTTTATTGTGATTTGATTTGTTGTTGGATTAATAGTTACACTTACAATTCCTGAAATACTTAGTAACATACTTTGAATGGTATTATACCACAAGTTGTCACTTGGAACATCCACCAAAGTTGTACCTGTATAGAAGGTATTTGTTAATACTGTATTCTGTGGTTGTATCTGAACGTTAGCTGTATACAAAGCCTGAGTTAAAATACAATCAGTATTCCCTGAAGTTAAATCATAAAACCCATCTACCAAGATTTGATTGATTCCGCATTTTGTTGGTGATATAATATCAAACAAATCTGAACCCATGGTGTAACTTTGAACCGACGCATAAACTTTATTACAGTCTATGGTGGTTTGTCTTGCCAAGGAACATCCGTTTGAATCTTCAACGATTAAACTATACGTCCCCCCCGTTAAACCAGATATAGAAATCTGTTGTGGGTTACCCACCACATTATCTGACCAATAGAAATTAAATGGTGGAACACCACTTGAGATAAAGGCTGTTATTGTACCTTGACTTCCTGTTCCACAAGATGTGGAATATAATGAGAAATCAACTGAAGGTGTTGAACCAACGTAAAACGCTTTTGTTATTGCACATGCCGCTCCGTCAGTAACAGTAACCGTGTGTTGACCAACAGAGATGTTATTAAATGTAACAGAAGATAGTATTGTGTCGGTAATTTGTTGAATACCATCAATAGAATAAGTTAACGGTTCTTGATATCCACTACCAACATAAATGTCCACTTGTCCAAACGAATTATTACATGTTGAATCATTAACACCCAAGGTTACGTCAAACTTATCTTGAGTTAGAATTGTAATTTCTTGAGAATACAGACATCCCCCATTGTCTTCAACAAATACGGAGTAGGTTCCACCCGATAGATTTGAGAAAACTTCTTGAGTTTGATTACTTGTTACAATATCAGAATTACCATCGGGGTCAACCAATGTAATTGTAAACGGAGTAACACCACCAACGATGTTTACCGTGATTTTTCCATCGGTGAGAGAACAAAAAGAATTTTCTGTTGTTATATTAACAGATTCAATACCATAAGAACTATTCAGGGTTGTTGATGCCACGAACTTACAAAGTGCGGCATCGGTAACTTGAATCTGATATTGTCCATTACTTAATCCCGACAATACAAAGGTATCAGAATAACTAATTTCTACTGTTCCTGTAGATGCCGAATAATAATACGGAACAGTTCCACCTGTGATTAAGAACGTAAGGGTTCCGTTGTTGTTAAAACACGTTGGGTTAATCGCAGTAATTGAACCCAATCCAACAGGAGCTAAGTTAACAATCTCAGCGGTCTCCGTTTTTTTACATCCATAAAAATCCGTAACTTCAACAGAATAAACACCCGCAGTTAGACCTGAAATACTTGATGATAAACTACCATTACTCCATAGATAAGAATACGGTGGTGTTCCCGTCTGACCTGTTACATACAACTTACCAATGTTTCCTGTACCACAAGAAGCATTTGGTACCACATACAATCCAAAGTCCAACTGTGTGGAATCTTCAACAATAAATGTTTGGCTAGTCCCTTCTCCACCACCACCATCGGTTGCAACAACATAGTAAGTTCCCGCAGACAACGAAGTGAAAATAACCTGTCCTGTGTTGGAATCTATCTGATTGATGATTTCATCACCGATGTTGTATAAATTATATGTTACAACCGAGAACGATGAATCCGATGTTGCGGTTATTGAACCATTGTCCAATCCGCACGTTGTCGGTTCAACACCCAAGATTGAAACACACAAACAACCCGAAACCGTGATGTTAATATAAAACTCATTGTTGACAGGAACCGTTGAATCGTTAGCTCTTACATTATAAACACCAGGTGGTAATCCTGTTTTATAATCCCCCAATCCTAATTCAGGGTCAAACCAATCAAAAGTATATGGCGAAATCCCACCACTAGCCGTTATTAACACAGCTCCTAACCCTGTCTGACAAGCTCCCGTAACATTTAAGAAATAATCAAAAACACCACCATTACCAAAAGCACCTGTTGATGGTGTAACTGTTGGAGTTACTGTCGGTGTAGGTGTTTTAGTTTGTGTCGGTGTTGGGCTCGGAGAAGCGTTTGGCGTTATTGTTGGAGTCGGAGTTGTTGTTGGGGTTGTTGTTGGAGTTGGACTTGGACATGAAGGACAACTACCTGAATCATCACAACCTGCCGTTAAGAAATATGAAAAAGTTGGATTACTATCAATGTATAGTGTATCGCCAGTAAATCCTGTTGTTGCAGTTGCGCACCCAACATAAGAACCACCAACACCGTAATAACTTATTGAAAATGTACTATTGTCAACATAATCGGTCGACATCTCAACATCACCTCGTCTAAAACTAAACGTAGAACCGTCACAACAATCGGTAAATGTATAAACACATTCAGTAGTATTAGACTCTGTACAAGCTCCACACGCTCCTTGTGACACATCATTAGTGTAAGGACTAATAAATGTTTGTACTGGTGTATTAAAAGAATTTGTACCCAAGTAAGCATAACACAATCCATCACCACTATAAACAACAGATGATATTGCAATTTGGAATGCTGCAGTATTAACTTCAAATGTTTTATAAACCGGGTCAGGGTCAGATAATCCAAAACAACAACTTACAAAGTATTTATTAGCATATGTTGGACAAGGGTAACTACTTTCACATACTGCGCAGTTATCAAAACCAATCATGTAGTTATCACCACCACTACCACTTAAACTTGTAATCTCCCAACACTCACCGTTGATAGCAATTGCCTGACCAACAGATGCTGTTGATGGGACATTTACATCTAAAGTTGTTACCTCATCACAACAACTTGTCAATATTGCAGGTACAAAAGTTGCCGGAGGTATAATACACCCACCACCATGTTCAAATGTACAAGCATCACAATCTGTACCCAAACCCCCTGAATAACTTGTAAAACTATTACTTAACGTATAAGTAAGAACACCACCAGTATGAGTACTGAAAGCCTCCCAACACAATGTACCATAAGTTCCATCTGTTGTTGTGTATGTTTCTCCCACAACAAAAGTACTATTTGAGGTACCGTTTACAGTAGGTGTACAAGGTTGAATGACGATTGTCGGGTCAGTACAACAACGAAGATAAAAGAAATTACTACAAGCCATTATTCAAAACAACTAACTGAAAGATTTATACCAACGGATAATTGAACTTGTTCTGATGTGTTGTTGTCAACAGACCTCAAGTTAGTTATTGTTAATTTATTACCATTTAATGTGTAAGTATACCCATATTGGTAAATTTTATACAAATTATTGATTAATGTTGTTCTCCAAGTGTAATCAGATGGGGCATCACTAATACCATATCCTGTATAGAAAAACTCATTAATAATTGTTTGAGAACCAATAGTAAGAGTTAAATACCATTCTGATTTTACAGAGTTTTGTGTACAAATCTCAGGATTTAAATCATTTTGAGTATAAAAATTATTAACTCTATTAGCCAATATTCCTGTGAAGTTTGAAACAGTAGCATCACCATTTAACCAAGGGTAGATGAAGAACTCGGCGTAACCTGTGTTACAATCATAATCAAATATATTTGAGATAATAAAACATGGTTCCGCAGGAACTGGTACAATTTGACAACCTCTCTGTCTTCTATAAACAAATTTTTGTTTGTGAAAGATTGAATTTTCAAGTCTGACACCTGTCATCCAAATTGTTGTTGCCGGAATCATTTGTTCAATTAGTTTCATCCAAAAAGGACCTAAAGCATCAACATACTCAATCAACTTTTGATAGGTATATTTGTTATTTGGAAGTCCAACAGTTTGTTCAGATTGTATGTATTTCCAAAACACACTTTGTAGTGTTGGATACCCACCAGTCTTACCATCCGTTATGTACATTCTGTTTCTGGCATTAATCATATTTTGCCAAAACGTTTGAGCAAATTCAAAGAATGTTTTCTTCTGTGGTTCAGGGTCAATAACAGTATCATCAATACCACCCGGTGTTGGGAAATTCGCGGTATATCCTGATTCAGGAATTGGGTAATTATAGTTTCTTGATTGGTCCCAAACATCATATGCCAAACCTTGGCCTACATTCAAGAATATATCAACGTTCTTAACGTTTAAAACTAATTTTTCACTATCAGTGAAATAGTAGGCTTCATATCCACCTTCAGTTGAAACTCTCAATCTATCATCGGTCGCAACCCAAGACTTTTGATTGTCAGGTACTTTTCTTAATTTGTAACCATCCATCATATATGGGAAGTCCGAAAATCTTTGAAGATATATTCCACCATAGGTGAATGGTTCTAACGAAACTTGGTTATCTAAATTTTGTCCTGTGTAAGTTTGATAGGTTGGTGTAAATTGGTCAGGACTTCTATGTTGTGGTGTTGATTGATACCAACCAGCCCCTTCTTGAAAGAAAACCGCATTTGAACCCGTATTTGCCGGTGATTGTGGAAAACCATCATTCGCAACAGGGTAATCATTTCTTCTGATGTTGACGGTTTGATAATCAGTTGTTGTTGTGTATGCAGTAAATTGTTCACCTCTAATAGAATATGTAACAGCACCATTTAAAGTTGGTGTTTCTGTCACATAAGTACCACCTGATAATGATGCCCATTGGGTATCAAAATTGACCATATTAATTCTTTGGTCGGCTAAATAAATGAATTCGTTATAATCAATCAAAGCATCAGGTGCTCCAATCAATCTTAATAAAAATTCAACAGATTTTCTTGTTCCCTTACTTTTAAAAAGATATGCAGAATTTAATATCAAATTTCTATAGAATTGGTAATTTAATTCTGTAGGTGTTTGAGACCTTGCATAACCAGGGTATTCAGTTATGGTTGTTCCAAAAACACTGTCTAAGAAATTTTCGTTAGTGATTGGTGAGAAATTATTTGACCAACCCAACGTTTGAGAAAGATTAAATAATAATTGTGATGGGATATCATTACCCGGATTATAGTCAACACTATTCATCCACGCTAATGAATCAATAAATTGTTTTATTTGGTCAAAACTTCTACCATAAATCTGTAAAACTTTTTCAACCCTTTGGTCCATGGTATCAAATTCTTTAATTGAATCTGTAATCAAAAATCTTGATACCAAGTTTGTTTTATACGAGTCTAAACTTTCCGCAGTGTCAGCTAATTTCGCAAGGTAATTGTCAAATCTACCCGAGATAATATCTAAATTCCAAATACCATCTTTAGGCCATGTAACTTGAACATAACCAGTATAAAATTGTCCGGCTTCGTTCTGTAAAGGTACTTGAAAATTTGCGGTGTATTCAGGTGAAATAAGTCTATTCATCAAGAATTTTTCCACCTCATCTAAATCTTCCGCAAAAACTTGGTCAACAATAAAATCATTAGGTCTAACTATGAAATTATCTAACGATGTTGATAAACCACTGAAAGGATTTCCTTGAACTATAAAATTTAATGAACCTGAATCAATTGAAGGTGATGGTGTAAACCCAATAACTCGGTATTCAATACCATCCAATGATAATGCATAATCTAAATAAGTTTTTGTTAAATTACGATACTTGGATGTTACAATTTCTCGTAACATAATATTAGTTGTTGCACTAACAGAATACTCTATGTTAAAAGGATTGTAGATTCTTGAAACACTCACATCAAAACTTGTCTCATCCTCAACTGAGTCATAAACAATATTTGTTGCAGTTTGTCCTGTGGTATAGTTTGTCATCGTTCTTCTGACATCCAAACCCGCAGGGAAAAAGTTAATTATCTTATTTATTGATACACTGAATCTTTTTGCTAATGAACCATAAAGAGAAAAGTTTAGAACTTGTGAAACATCATAATTTGGGTATACCCTAAACTGTGATTGTAATATTCTTCTACTTTGGTCAACAGAATTTACATCTAAATCCTCTAAACTTATTGGTTCAGAAAATGTTCCAATTGAAAAAGTTCTATTAACTTTTTCTGTTACCGATGTTGTAAAATCAAAAACAGCATTAGTCAGTCCACCACCTTCAACAACTTGAAATCCTACGATGTTGTCAAAAGTTCCGGCACCACTACCTGGTGTTGGTGGGTAGAAAAATTTTGTCGAATTGACTGCCATTATTCTGTAATAGTGGTGAAGTTTTTAGTGTAATCAATATTAGTACCTCTATCCTGACGAACTTCGTAAAGAAGAGCATTAAATTGGTCACGGATTTCGTATAGATTGTATTGTTTGTAAATGTTATTTTCACTATCATACATTGTGTAAACCCCATCATCAATACTCTTAGTTTGATTACCAAATAGAGCAATTGCAAGAGATGATGTGTCGTATTCAACAATATCAACTTCAATTGTTATTGGATTGAAAAATGTGTTGGATAATATAATACTTTGCGCTGGTTGTCCAATAAATGGTGTTGCGTTTGGTTTGTTTGTTGGCGATGATGATGGTGATACAGTCAAAAACATTAAATTAGACACCCCATCAACGTAACGATATCTTACCGCCTTTTGTGTTGTGTTTACTTGGTTAACAACAACAGGTTCACAATAAAAACAAGATGTCACAATTCTGAAAAAATTTGGGACTTTAGAACCGTCAGAATTCAAGTATTCAATTCTAAACCCAACTAATCCTTGAGGTACAAATTTGTTTCTAAATTGTTCAGGAACATTAGATAAATCAATAACAATCCCTTTTACGTTTGGTAATGCACTCAAAACACCACAATCACTAATTGTAGTTCTAATTTGTGCAGGTCTTATCATTAGAGTATAAATCCCAATTTGGTTGAACTCTTCGGCTGGTAATGTTAGATTGTATAATCCCCCAAGTACTTCAATACCAGCATTACCACCTGTATTGGTGTTATTAAAGTAAGGACGCAATATTGAAGGTGCGTCTAATGTTTTTAAAACAAAGTCCGTAGTTTGGTCCCTTGAAGGTGTGTAATTCAGAATGATTTCCACATCTTCAGGAGAAACGTCTGCGGGTCTTATTGTTCCATATGTTCCAACTGCCATTTTATATCTTTATTTCAATAAATAGTTTATCCTTTTTTTTCTATAAGAAAATATCCGTATCCATAATTTTCCATATCAGACACGGTTGATACTTCCCCTAATCTTCTTATTTGTTCGTAAGCGGTATTTTTACCTCTTTCAACAAACACATCTGATATAATTTGAGGTTGGTCAATTACACCCATCAAAATCGGTTCTTTGGTTATGGGAACCGCTTCAATCATGTTTTGGGTTAATCCACTACTGTTTTCAAAATATATTGTCGTACCATCTGAGTAGTCGTAGTAATCAACATTTTGAACCGTATATCCTGTATATGACGATGCAATGTTATTAACAACACCAATTATCTCAGCACCTTGAATTACAGGAACCCCAACTATGTAAGGTGTTACACCATATTGTTGTAGTTCTGTTAATCTTGAAGTCGTTACACCTGATACAACAAATGGTACCGTTGTGTATCCTGATGAGACTTGTTGAGCAACAGTGTTGTCAGCGTCATATGGATAGATGTAATCATAACTTATTGGTGTTGTTGACCAATTACCACCCAAAGGTTGGAAGAATGCTCTTCCTTTCGGATTATAAATTATAACATTTTCAAACGGAACTTGAACTTCTTTTGAAACTAAGTTAACACCAAAAGGTGTTGTTTGTTTCATAGTTATGGTATACCCGCTTTTTGCCAATGGATATGTATGACTCAATGTCTCTCCACCGAATATTTCTTCAGGACTATTATCACCCCAATTTATTTTATAAGATGAAAACTCAAGAAATGATTTTGATTTTTGTGAGCTGTTGTATACGGTAAATGTATATGGAGTAACTGTAGATGATGTGAATATAAAATTTGTTACAACATCAGCCTGTTCAGCTACACCATCAAATGGGGTATAATAACCCATGTCAATGGTTGTTTGAGTCAACATGATAGGAACCGTAAGACCTGTTAATATTGAAGCTCCGTTTGTTCCACCTGTCAACACTTGTTGCATTGATAGATAAACACCAACTTCAGTTACCTCTATGGTATTACCATTAACATAACTTGTTAAACCGGTTACCAAATCTGATTTGATAAATTCAGGCGATATTTGAAATTTATAATCAACCATTTGGCTCTACATATTCATACCATTTTATGGGTTGAGTTGTTCCAACCCTATCAAAACTTATCGTGTCATAAACATTGTATTTTTGAGACGGATAATTTAAATTAACTTGATAGTAAAAATTAAATAAGTTATTTGGTGCGTATGTGTTAGATGTAGACTCAGATTGGGGTCTATTAATCATACGAGTAAACGTACCGGTCTTAGCGTTCCAAAATTTACAAGACATATAAAATCTTGTGATGTCAATATATTCTCTTGATTGTAACCAATAGATAAAGAATCCATTTGTATCCCCAACAAAATCCAAAATATATTTTGGTTTGTTAATATCAACCACCGTTCCTTGCATGTCGGCAACCATCTTTTCACCTTGAGTTGTCGGGAGAATCATTGTTAAATAATTCTTTTGTTGTGCCTCTGATGGTGAATCGTAGAAATCTAATTTAAAGAAACTTTTCTTGAAATTATTTCTATAATAGTATACCTCGTCGGTTGTAAACCCTTCACTTCTATAATCAACAATCCAGTTTTGTGTAGAACCTGTTCCACTTATTGTACCACCAGAAAAGAAATAAAACTCATAGTTAACATCTGTCCTTACCGTTAAATCATTTACGTTTGTTGATGTGTAACCTGAATGAGCGAATCTGATAGTTTCAAAATCAAAACCTTTACCGGCAACTTCAGACACAATTTTTGTCTCAATTTCCCTAATCTCATTTTCAGTATCCAACAAACTCCAATTCAATTGAACAGGAATAAACAGACCTTTGTCTTGAATATCATTTCTACTAATTTGAATTTTATTCACAGTCATCTACGGCAGGTTGTGTTGCAATGTTTAATCCTCCAAGGATGTCTTGATAGTTTGTACCCTCAGGTATTAATCTAAACACATAATCCCTGTAAGGATAATGAGCTCTATTCAAATAAGGATAGTTTACACCTCTATCTAAATTATCAAACTCACCATATAAATAAGGCTCCCTCCATCTAAACTCTTGGTCTATGGTAGAATAAAACGCATAACTTGGGATGTTTTCAGAATTGTTCTGTGGTGCGGTTTCAACGTAATCAGAAAATACTCTCAAGGTTAATGGAACGTGAGGTACATAATAGTAACCCATGGCATTTGGATTTGGGGTTGATTCTGTTTTAAACACATCTTGGTTGAATTTAATTTTATGAATCAACGGTGAAATAACTCTTTCAACTTGTTCATAATCATTCCACTCACAAAAATCACCGTCTAATAAATCTCCAACTTTTAATACTTGATTGTAATAAAATGTTTCAGTTGTTCCGCTAGTTTTAGTGTAACTATTAACAGGTATATTCGTAAAAGAATATTGGTTATTATCTGACCACCAAGTACTAACGTCTTTAGTTATATTAAATCCCCAACCTATTTTGAGCCCCACACCATTAAATGACTTGTTAAAGTATCCACTATATCCTTTGTTGACAACCGATAAAAATATCTCACCGACAGGACGATTTCTGTTGTCCGTAATCCCACTAAGAATCAATTCTTTTTTCAATGTAACATCGTAAGTATTTGATGATGTTTTCGTTGAGACTCTTGTCTGTTGATTTGGTGTAATAGAACTGAACTCTAATTTTTTCTGATTATTGAATGGGTTGAGTTCAAATCCAGTTTTTGTTACATCAACTTCATTCTGTGTAAATAAAACTCTGTTTTTTCTAACATAATATTTTGACCTTGTCTCCAAATTTGATGGGTTGGAAACTCTTTTAAAAGTCCCCATCCTTCCATTAAAGAATGTATTACCAGTGTAACCAGGGTTTATAATATTAAACACAAAATCAGAACTTTCATATCTGTCATTACCTAATGATAATACCTCAAATATTGTATCACCGTCATAGTCAAATGATAATTCAACGGATTCAAATGGAGTTAGTCCATGTGACATCAAACACTGAAAAGAAATAATATTAAAACCACCTTCTGAAGATGATGATATTATAAATGGGATACCTTCTTCAGCATTCCACTGAATGGTTTGTCCCGAATAGGTCCCTTGCATTGTAACACTACCATCATTTGTAGATGGGTAGGTTAAATAATAAGTCCAATTGTAAGTGTACGCACTCTCAGGTGAGTAATCAAAGTGATAGTCTGTTATTCGTGGTCTAAAGAAATCAAACTCATAATATTGTGGGTAACCTCTCCACACACTACTAACCGATGATTGTTCAGGATTTACATAATATAGATTATTAAGAAATGGAATATATTCTGTAGTTCCCGTTAAAGTATTATCATACAAATATTGTAACTTGAATGTTGGTCTGAACACCTCACAAGTTTGTCTCTCATCATCATATAATTGTGATAAGTTCAAAGAGGTGTTTCTAACAAACTGCGTTAACTCCTCTTGTGTTTGACTTAACTCAAGATTTACCTGTTGGTCAATAGAAGGTGCCGATTTAAACTGAAGTCTAGACGGTATAATTGTAAAATCACTCATCACTTAAATACTTTTGTTTAAATTTATCAAGTGCGGTTAACCCAGTTTTTAACCCAAAATAAAAATGGAATGGTGCACCCACTAAAAATTTACTATTCCAATTACCAACATTTGGTGTAATTACACCGTTGTTATCTTGCATGTAAATGTAACCTCTCGCTCTTCTGTCATCACCTTGAGTATTTGAACCGATAAAGTATGTGGGAGATACAACATTTGTTCTATCCAAAACCTGATACTTTCTTGAGAAGATATCATTTGTTTCTGTCGCCCATGTATTTTCATCACTACCAAATATTGTTGGATTAGTTAATCTTGGGAATAAATAAGTTAAGAACGAACTTCTCGGTGGGTTTTGTTCCCACTGATAGAATGGTACTTCTTGTGATTTAATACCGTAACTATATTGAATTGCAGAAGCTGCAGGATTTGGTCTAAAATTAATTTTACCAGGTGTTAAGAAATCTTTAAACTGTAGGTCTTCTGTAGTTGAAGAAAAAAAGATTCCCATAACAGGTCCACTGATATTGTTTCCCAATAATTGAACGGGGTCATCCGTACCACCAAAAGACTCATAAGCATCTGCCGAGAATTTAACAACACCATTTTCAGAGTTGATTGATAATAATTGTACTAAATCACCATCCGCTCTAAATTCTTTTCTTGAAAAAAGAATATTAATAATACTACTATTAAGTGTTTGTGGTAATGTTGTTAAAGATATTAATCTAATAAACAAGTTATTTGTTATTCTTGATATAACAAAAAACGTTAAAATATCTGAAGTATCACCATAACTTGTTGGTGTAAGTTTATTCATTACAAAACCTTTGTATGTTGGGTCTAATGAAATTTCAGAATAGATATCACTCTTTGGACCCAAATTCATGATTGTTGTTGGGTATAATAAGTTCAAATCATTAATCTTACCAGCCGAAGGTGTTTGTCTTTTACCAATAAACCCTTTAGCAGACGATGGATTATAAGGGCTACTTCTCATGTAGAAGTTGTTACTATCGTCATTGAAGTAAACAAACTCTTTACAGTACGTTGTTCTAACAGGTTTATTCTGACCATCATAAACAGTTCTTGTTTGAATTGGTGGTGTGTATAATGTTCCGTTTACCCAGTTGTTAGTAAATGTTTGTGATAAAACACCTCTACACAACGCATAAAAGAATCTATACCTAACACCATATTCTGTAAATCCTAACAAATCTTTAGGTAATGAAACTAAAGGTTTTGTCATAAACCTATAACATCCATCATAAACTATGTCATTATTTTGACAGTCGGCTTTAACCCCAAAAGTTTTTCCATCACCACTATAACAATCAATACTAACCATGTTGGTACATGAAAAAGTTTCAAGAACATTCACAGCACCTGTTAAATCTGTGATGTCAGAAGTTACAATGTCAGCACCCGTACCATAAGCAACAGTTGTAAAATCCTCCTGATACTGAGTGGTGATTTCATAAATGGTGAAACCTAAATTCTGTTGTAACACAGGAACAATACCATTCCAATTTGAACCCTCCAAGAAATCTGAAGACGGTAGTCTGTCAGTTCTCATTACATTTAAAATCTTATTAGAAATTGTAAGAGGTGTTGATTCAAATTGTGGTAACAAAGAAACTGAAATATATTCACTATCAACTTGTGAAGGTTTTTTACCTTGACCTGTTGTCTTTAACCAATAAAAATCTAAACCTGAAACATCTTCTAAAGAATCGTATTTACCATCATTGATTTGAGTATCAAAAAAATCGTTTTTATCTTTACTTGTTGTTAATACAACACCACTATTTGTTGGATATCCAAAGTAATCATCAACACCATAACTCTTTAAAGTTCTACCACCACTATTTATGAAATTTTTCCATTCAGTATTTGCATCTAATCCACTATAGTAACCAACATTTGATGTTGTAAATGCTGAAAAACCGTTACCAGCCATAAAGAATTTACTCTCATAAAATATATTAGATTGAACATTGTGATTTTGAACTGACATATCAGTTTCTGTCAGTTTTTGAATTGGAATATTAACTCTTGATTTAGTTGTAACAACAACGTCATCTTCATTTGTAAATCCAAGAATCTTACCAATACCATACTTGTTAGTATACAAAGGTGAGTAAGGGTCAACCCCTCTTTGAAGAATTAAAATATATTGATTTTCAAATCCTTCAAATGTTGTTCTTGGTTGATATCCTGTCGTGTACTTATCCCAAGACAAACCTTGTTTCCTAGCATAGGTGACATTAACAACCGAATTTATTAATTTTAAAAATGAATTATATGTAGGTTGTAATTGACATACAGGACCCACAAACACAACACTACCATCACCACTATCAAGTGTTGGTGTTGCACAAGCACAAACCTCTAAAGTTTCACCAACCCAATCTTGTGCGGTTGTATCATATACGTTAGTTAGGTTAACATATTGTGTAGTTCCATCACAAGCCTGATATGAGAAATATGCGAATAATTGACCGACAGTTGAGTCGTCACATTTTACAACATACTTTCTACAAGATGAACACCCTGGTTGTGCAATAAGATTAAACGCATCACTAACGGTAATTGCGGTAACCACTTGGTAATATTCAATGTCCGCAGGGTAATTATAATTTGTTTCTGTTGAACCCGAACTTAAGTTATACGTCTGTGTTGTGTCATTAGTTTGAGATGTTGCGTATCTTACCGTTATCGGTCCTGGACCCACCTGTAAAGTAGTTCCACTAATACCTGTATCTGATTGAGTATTAGAACTGAACTTATAGTTATTGTCCGACGAATTTTCAGGGTTAACAAACGTCAACAACGTTCCTGATGGGAACGAAGATTGAGACATTATTGTTAAAGTATTATCAAAGTGTTTTACCGTTGCGTTTGATGGATTATCAAAACTAACAGAAATTCTATTGAGTCCGTCAAAGTATTTTTTTCTACTATTGAATTGGTTAACTCTCTGAGCCATCGGTAATGATGTTCCATAGGCGAAATACTTGTCATTATCTGCGTCAGGTAATCTTGTCTCCTCAGACTCTGTAGATTTATAAACCCCCAACTTTTGGTTTCTAAAAATTCTTGAACCAACCGCCTGTGACAAAGCAAAAGATTGAACCGCAATATTATTATCTGAGATTGTACCTTTATCATCACCTTTTTCAACCTCATTAAACCTCAAATAACCCTCAGAAATGTTTTGATAATAAAGTGCAGGATTTGCTAAAGGTGTTAACAAAGATGTTCCACCACCTTCACTGTCACCGGCAATGGTGTCACCAGGTTTACAATCACAACCCTGACATTCAGGATATGTAATCATTGGTAAGTTAAACGCCCCAAATTTAAACTTTGTAATTCTTCTAAATTGTGTTGTAAGAGTTATTGCTAATGCCGCAAAAAAGATTGCCGGTAAAAGAAATAGTAAACCAGCACCAAATAGCGCCATCAAAGCTGCTGTAAGGGTGAAGAAAGTGTAAGATAAATACGATGAAATCGCTATCAAAGCAATTACAATAGGAACCGCTAAATTATTCCACAGAAATGCAATAATATGATATATTATAAGAATCGGTGGAAATATGGTTTGGAATATTTGAAATATAATTGAGAATAAGAAATATAATAAATCAAAATTCTTAACCCCCTCGTTGACAGGGAAATTGTTTGTTGTGTTGGTACACTGATTGTCGGCAATATCTTTTACACCAATAAACTTACTTCTACCACCCCCCCTTTTATATTGGTCAATTAAACTAGAAACGGTAAAGACTTTGTTGTATTGTAACTCATAGAAAGTATCAAGACAATTAATGGCGTTATTTAATTTCTCATTCTCAATTGCTGTGGTACTGGCATCGGTATATCCTGACCAATCAATACCAAAGTAATATGAACTTTTTAAATCTTTTAACAATAATGGGTTACTACCATAAATCGGGTCAACAGAGGACAACTGCCATCCGTATTCTCTGATGTTTGGAACCAAGTAATATGGTCTTCTAATTTGTTCAACAGAGTTTGGCGATTGTTGCCATTTGATTTTGAATCTGTATTTTCCTTTTGTTGGAATACCCACAGATGGGTCTCTTGAGAATATTCTCGTTCCGTCTTCAGATGTTGTTACATAATCCAAATTCATCGGGACTTCAACAACCCATGTACCATCCCCGTCAATTACATTACCTGAGTTCTCCAATCTATACTCTTCCAAGATGGGTCTACCTTCAGCATCCTGATTAATTGTTTGTCTAACGGCTAACACCTGACCAGGACCAGGGATATTCTGACACAGACTACCTGTATTGTCTTTTGGTTTACATCCCCTACCTAATACACTTGGAGGTCCATCGGTTCTTACAGATGGTGCTCCAATTCTATACTCATCAGGACTTGAGAACATTGAACCCATGAATATCGCAGTTGGTTCAATATCAATATTAGCTTCTTCACGTAAATCAAAATCAACACGGTTTACCTCGGCTTGACATAGACTTGGGTCACCCCAAAATGGATTTACTTCAAAGGTCTTGGTGATGGATACAATCTGCGGTAAACTCTCCAAGTTGGTTGATGTTTGGAATCTGTCACCAGCAACTTGAGCTTCAGTTGCTCTACCCATACGAATCAAATCCTGAGGGGTTAGTGAGAACTCACCAATGTCACTCAAGTCCAAATCCATTACCATGGTTTGTTGTCCCAATGGAACACCAAAAATCATGTAGTCACCACTCTCGTTGGTCTTAACAGTATACTTGTAATAACGGTCGTAAACCGCAACCAAGGTCGGGTCTTTTAAAACCTCTTCTCTTGTTGGGAAAGTACCAACTACCGCATGTTTTGCGTAGGACTGCTCACTTGGTAATAAGTTATATCTAATACCATTGGTATCTCTATCGTTTGGTTGAACATAAGGATAAAGAGCAACAATTTGTTCGTTAAGTGCATCGGTTTCAGTGATAGGTACAAAGATTGAAACCTTTACGTTTGGAATACCTAATCCACCGTTGGCAATAACCCTACCAACTACTACACCGTAGTCCGCACAGTTTCTTGTGTAAACATCATTCTGAGAAATTTGAAGAGACAGGATTTCTAAAAATTCAAAATCTTGCTCTAATTGAAACGATATATTTTTGTCTACACCTAAGTCAGTTTTTATCCTATATGATTTTCCCATTTAAGGCTTTTATGATAAATAGTTATTTGGGTTTTTTTGAGAAAACCTCTTAATCTAAAAATATACCTTAAGGTGTGATTAAATAAAGGTGTTATGAGAAAGAAACGTTCTGTAAGTTTCTTACCCTTACCTTAATATCTTTTTGTGGGTATCTAACCTGATAAACTTGGTTAGGTTGTGCAAACAAAGTATCGTCAACCGGTCTGATAATTCTTAACTCAGGGTCTGAATATGGCATTGAAGTTTCAGCCGAAGAATATTGTCCCCCAACTTTGTTATCAATAACAATATCAGATACGGTGATTACACCATTTTGACTTTGAACAATACTTCTAAGTTCTGACAAATAAACGTTCTGACCTAACTGCCTGAATTGGGGGTCAAAATATGTAGAAATTCTATTAACAATATCACTAATAATTTGTCCTGAGTTTTGTGTTGCATCTAACACAACTGAAATCTCCACACCCAAGTCTAAAACCTCTGCGGTTGTTACCTGAATATAGTCGTTCATCATTCTATAATTTGACAAATAATTCGCAACGTTTTGTTTCAATGTGTTTGACACAATACTAGTCAATTTACCTGACGTATCATAAGATAACATTGAGATAACAATTTTGTTATTGTTTTCTGTGATTGATACTTTGGCAGGCGCACCGAATTCAGCTGGCATGTTTCTCAATAAAGAGTCATAGTCATTAACGGTAACGGCTCTGTTCTGAGCTGCGAAGTTAAATGCCACGTAGTTTCTAACTTCTTCTGTGTTTGGTGCGTTTGAACCACCGATAGCTGCAGTAACGTTGGTACATCTCAATGAATTGATTACCGAACTATTAATTGTTTGTGAAGGACCATTAACAAAGAATGATACAGTTCCAACCTGATTAATAACGTTTGTACCTAAGTTTGTCGCCAAACCACCACCAACTCTATACTGAACAAATAACGTTGCGTTTGGTGTCAATGTTGAACCTAATGAAAAGTTATTGGTAATGTTCTGAATTGTGATTGGAAAACCTAAATTGGTAAAGGTATTCAATTGGTCTTGAGCTGAAGTTGTACCCCCACCAAAAGTTAGTTTATCAAACCCTTCAGGTGTGAATTCAGAGATGAATCTACTATTTGTTTGAAGGTATCTACCTACCTTAATACCGGGTTGGTCAGACACTTTAGTAGGGTCTTCAATGAAGATTCTATCCTCAGCCAAAGCATCTACCTCAAACCATCTGTTTTCCAAACCTAAAAATTCTGCGGCAGTAGGAACGTTAGTGTAGTTGGTTCCGTTCTTCAATAATACACTTGTAATACCAAGAACGTTTTTATCAGGTAAGAACAATTCAAAGAATGGTTTTACATCGGCTGGTGTGATAACTCTTTTGTAAACTTTGGTAATACCGTTTACAACAAGTTCTCTTTTTGTGATTGTGTAGTTAACTAAGTTACCCGTAGCATCAAAATTTGGAATCTTTAATCTGTTTGGGAAACCGGCGTAATTGTATGGTGATGAAAAATCAATGTCATATTGGTTTTCAAACACAATACCCGCACCAAATATTTGAGAACCTCTATTTAGAATACCCAAATATCTTTCATCTTCCTTGTCACCAAAAGCTGGTACAGTGATTGAGAAATCAACTAAAGATACTGATGGTCTCTGACCCGGTATTTTAAGACCGTATGTTCTGGCTATATTATAAATTGATGACCTTTGTTGAGCGTATTGTAATACAGTCTCTTGGATACTTCTATCAATGTGATAGTGTAGGTTGTCTGCAACCGCAGCATTCAAATCCAAGAATACCGAGAACACTGACGCGTCGTTGAAGTCCTGAATCAGTTCAGGATAATATGTACGGACATAGTTTTGTAACTCTATACGAATTCCTTCATAATCTCGTACTGTATATGAAATTCTATTGTTTGCCATCTATTGTTTAAATATTGATAATAACGAAATCACTTTGTGCAAACGCTAAATTGTCAACTGTGTAGTCAATCTTTAC
>B570J29032_109959265_pt1 | contig 21057 bp, 31 predicted proteins | sample LakMenEpi16Nov12_FD_29032 | JGI IMG/M metagenome (IMG submission 29032) | reverse complement strand
TTATTGGCGATAAACTGTGAATAGAGTAACTGACAAACTTTTAAAATATATTTTTTATTTACATTTAATTCTGACATAATTTGTTTTTTTAATTAAAAATGTGTATTATTAATATAAATATTACATAAATGGATATAATTAAAGAATTATCTAAATTTAATCATATTAAATATTATGATGAACCACATAAATATTACATAGATGATGTTCAGACAATATCATGTACTGGGTTTATACATAGATTTGAAAATGATTTTGAGGATGGTATAACTAAACCCGATAATTGGGCCGAAAAACAAGGACATTTCTACGAAGCTAAAAGTATGGCGGATAGATATGCACATAAACAGAATTTTTATTCGATGGAAGGGGATCCTTATGGTAGACCAGACTACTCTAACCCTAAACCATCGAATGAGTGTATTACAGAAGAAGATGTAAATAAAGAATGGTTATATAAAAACCATCATGCGACATATGAAGGTTCTACATTACACGACTATATTGAAAATTATCTTAACAATAAGATTAAACCTGAACCTAAAGAAAGTCCTGAAGGTTTAAAGTTTGAGGAGATTTCTGAAACGTATGAAGTAATGAAAGGACACTTTCATAATTTCTATAATGATACAGTTGCGAAAGGAAAACTAATACCTGTTAAATCTGAGTTGGTTGTTGGTGATAGAGATTTGATGTTGTGTGGTATGGTTGATCAGTTATTTTGGAATGAGAGACATCAGTGTTTACAGATTTGGGATTGGAAAACTAATACTAAATTAAGGATGAAGAACGACTTTGGTAATAAGATGAAAGATATCTTATGGATGATGGACGACTGCGAGTTCAACACCTACTCACTACAGTTGTCCATATATAAAGAAATAATCGAAAGAAATACCAATCTAAAAATGGGTACTTGTCATTTGGTTTGGTTTAATGAAGAAAATGATAATTATATAGTAATTAACTGTGAGGATTATAGTCAATACGTTAAGTCTATGTTTGAACTATTATTGAACGAAAGAAATTTATTAATAAAATAAATTTGTTTTTTTAAAATATAATCGTATATTTGTATTATGGTAAAAAAGTTGTTTCACATCGGGGACTTACATTTCAGAACCTATAAAAGGTTAGATGAGTCTGAAATTGTCTGTCAAAAGTTTATTGAGGAAGTAACTAACTATGTAGAAGAAAAAAATCTTAATTATGATGAAGTTAGAATTGTTATTGCTGGTGATATAGTACACCAGAAGATAACTATTTCTAATGAGTTATCTGTATTAGTTAGTAATTTTTTAGATGATTGTGCTAAGATATGTCCTGTAATAATAATAGCAGGCAATCACGATCTATTAGAGAATAATAAAGATAGGATAGATTCTCTCACACCTGTGATAGAAAAGAGAACTTTTTCAGATAAGGTATCTTATTTTAAAGAAAGTAAGTGTTATTTAGATGATAATATTGTATGGTGTGTTTATTCTATCTTTGAAGAAAATCTAAGACCCAATATTGTGGAGGCTAGGGAAAAGTATGGTAAAGATAAAAAATATATAGGGTTATATCATGCACCTGTTAATGGTGCAATTACATCTGTTGGTTTTGAGTTTGAGGAGCACTCAGAATTGGAACAATTCGATGGATGTGATGCGGTATTGATGGGAGATATACACCATAGACAAAACTTCGTAAGAAAAGGTGTGAATATTACATATTGTGGTAGTTTCATACAACAAGACTTTGGTGAAAGAGTAAATGGTCATGGTTATCTCATATGGGATGTAGAACATTTAGATTATAGTGAACATAATATTGTTACTGACTACGGATATTACGTATTCAAAATAAACTGTTTGGAAGATATTGACAACCAAAGAGAGTACTTAACAAACGCATAATGGAAATCCCTAAAAAGTTAAAAGACGAAATATGGGAATATTGTCGTTTAAATGACATATCTAACATTGATGATTTTGTTATTAAGATGGTTCGGCAGGGTTATACCGTTGAAAAATTTGGTTCGACACCTTTGGGTAATGGTGAAGTTACAGAAGTTATTAAAGAGGTTACAGTAGAAAAGATTATCGAAAAAATTGTAGAGGTTCCTGTGGAAAAGATAGTGGTGAAAGAAGTTTATATCACTGATGATAAAGAAGTTGAAAAGTTAACTAATGAATTAGAGTCTGTTAAAAAAAATGAAAGTATACATTTAGACGGATTAAGAGTAAAAGTTAATGAAATTAATGAAAAGGGTGAAGAGATAGTTACACTTAATCGGAAAATTTCCGATTTACTTGTTAAAATTTCACAATTAGAAAGTAATATAGAAAAAAAGAAAATAGAAACAGATGAACTCAACAAAAAAATTGCCAAAATAGAAGAAGAAAATAAAAATAATAATAAAGATATATACGATGAGGAACGAAGGGGTGGTTGGTTCGGTTCTAATTTATTAAATAGAAAATAATGGAAAAAGTTATTGAAGAAAAAATTAAGTTGGTAGATGTACCATCTAAAGCACAGATAAGAGTTGATTGGCAGGATTATCCTGAGAATAGAACAATTGATAGTGTCAATAGAGTTAAGACATATTTCTCCGATAAATATGATGTCCCTAAGACATCTATAAAAATTAATTTTATCCCAATTCTTAAAAATAAGGCAGGTAAAGTGATTGACTTAAGTGACGGTATCATTGATAATATTATGGATACTGCGTATCAAAGAGGGTTATTTAGAGAGTGGTTAAACTTAAATGATGTGACAATAGACTATGAAAGGTTGTGTAGGTTAGATGATAAAATTAATGAAATATTAATTGACAAAGAAGAAGAGGATATCAGATATAGGAGGTGGAGTATTAAAAAACTTTGGTTAGATAACTTTTTATCTTTTGGTGAAAATAATGAGATAGAGTATAAAAACTTAAATGGTTTATCGGTAGTAAATTCGTTACCCCCGAATCAAGGGGGAAAAACAATTTTTACAATAGACTCTTTATTATTTTTATTTTTTGGTAAGACAACTAAAACTGAAACAAATACAGAAATTTTTAATACTTTTACTAATAAAGATGATGTCTTAGTTGGGGGACATATTGAGATTGATGGTGATGAATACATTATAGAACGTAAGTTATCGAGAAAACAATCTAAATCGGGTGAATATAAAGTTTCGTCTAATTTACTGTTTTATAAAATTCTTGCGGATGGTACTCAAGAAAATTTAGAGGGTGAACAAAGAAGAGAAACGGATAAACTAATTGTAGATACTATTGGATCCTATGATGATTTTATGTTAACTATTGTAGCCACGTCTAAAAACTTAGAAGATTTAGTGGAGACAAAACCCACACATAGAGGTAGGTTATTGACTAAGTTTATTGGGTTAGAAGTTATTGAAAAAAAAGAAGAGATTAATAAATCATTAATGTCCGACTTTAAAAGTAATATGAGGTCTAATATATATAATACAAAAGAATTAGAATTAGAAATCGAAGACTTTAAAAATAACATAAGTGAAAATAGAATCACCAACAAAGAAAACGATAAGATATTAAATGAAAAGATAGAAAAGTTAAAAGAGGCGCAAGAAAAGAAAGAAGATTTATTAGGTAAAAGATATTCTATCGATGATGAAATTAAAAAAGTTAATCCTGAAACATTAAAAAAAGAGATTGATGGATTAACTAAAAAGGGTGTTACACTTAAAGATGAGTTAGATGAGATTAATAAAAAAATAAGTGAGATACCTAAATTTTCATACGATGAAGATGTACATGAAGAATATCGCACTGAAGAGAAAAACCTATTGGTTGAAAAAAATGGTATTGAATCTTCTATAAAAACGGTTGAGAAACTTATTAAGGATTTAAAAGAAGGTGAAATATGTCCTACCTGTAAAAGGGCATTAGATGAAGTTGATCATAGTTCTGAAATTAAGGAAAATGAAAAACTATTAAAACTAAAAGAAAAAGAATTAAAAAGTATTGGAACAAAAATTGAAAAAATTTGTGACAAATTAAATAAAATAAGTGATGAGAAAAAGAATTCTGATTCATATGATAAATTAAGTTTAAGTAAAGATAAAACTGAAATTGAAATAGATAGGATGAGAGTAGATTATAGGGAGAAAACATCATTACTTAAAGATTATGAAAGGAATTCTACGTTTATTGACGAGAACCGTAAGTTGGAAAGTAAAATATTGGGGTATAATCAGTTAATTGAAATATTAGAAACTGAAAAAGACAATATTAAAACCAAAATTCAGAATATTAATAACGATACAACCAATAAGGAAGAAAAGATTACTGAGAATACTAATCTGATTGAACAAATTAAGAGAGAAGAGGAAGTATTAAAGATATTTGATGTGTATAATCGTATGATAGGTAAAAATGGTATTTCTAAGTTGGTATTATCTTCAGTAATACCCATAATCAATCACGAATTAAATAGATTATTGGATGAGGTATGTGACTTTGAGATTCAATTGGAGATGAACGACAAAAATGAAGTAGACTTCCTTCTTATTAAAAATGATGTCATTAAAAAATTAAAAAGTGGTTCGGGGTTAGAGACTACATTAGCGTCATTGGCATTAAGAAGTGTACTAGGTAGAGTATCTACATTACCAAAACCTAATACCATTGTATTTGATGAAGTTTTAGGGAAAGTTGCAAATATTAATTTGGATCAGGTTAAGATATTTTTTGATAAAATTAAAAAAATGTATGAAATCATATTTTTAATTAGTCATAACCCTATTGTACAAGATTGGGCAGACAAAATTATAACAATTGAGAAAAATAATGACATTTCTTCCTTACAGATTAATTAATTTTATGTATATTTGTCATAAATCATCTAAATGTATGATTTTTGTTAATATTTATTAAAAAAAGACTATGGATAATCCTAATTTTTTTAGAAAGTTTTGTATCATTGGGTTAGGGAGTACAGAAGAATTAAAAGAAGACCTAACTGTGATATCAGAAACAAACGTAAACTTTGTAAGTGGTGAAGGGTTGATTATTGCGACTTTTGAAAGTGCATTTGTATTACCTGAAATAGAAGAATTACTTAATGCGAGTAATCGTTCTTATATAATTTTCGAAATGACAATGGGTTTCTATTCTGCCAATATAGAGAACAAAGAATTCCAAAACGCACTGTTTGGTGGTGACATTTCTAGTAAGGATACACCCTTTAATATGGTGATTGAATCACTTAAGAACCTAAAGGAAGGACTTTTTTCCACACCATATGAGGCAAAGGTATTTTTTGGGGATAAAGAAAGTAAAAAAAGTGATGAGGAATTATTACAAGAGGCGATAGATAATGAGGATTATGAAACCGCGGCTAAGTTAAGAGATAAATTAAAAAGTAAAAAATAAAAGATGACTAATTATATAAATTTAAAAGAAGACTCTCTTTCTTTTTACATGAGAGAAGTAAGAAAGTGTAGTCCTATAACTGCCGAAGAGGAAGTAGAACTAGCGAAAAGAATAGTAGAAGGAGATAAAAAGGCGTTAGATAAATTAGTGACATCAAATCTTAGGTTCGTAATTAAAATAGTTAAAAGGTATCAGAATCAAGGTATTCCAATTGCGGATTTGATTAATGAGGGTAATTATGGACTTACTATCGCAGCGGCTAGATTCGATCATACGAAAGGTTTTAAATTTATATCTTATGCGATATGGTGGATTAGGCAATCCATATTACAATGTCTAAATGAAAATTCTAGAACTGTTAGATTACCCGGTAACATAATTGCAAAACTAAGTCAAATCAAAAAAGAGATAGATGCCTTCGAAAAGGAGTTTCACCGTACCCCCAATGAGGATGAGGTTGAACAAATTGTAGTACCATCTTGTACGTCTTTAAATTCCTTAATTAATGATGATGGTGACGAGTTAGTTAACATCTTAGAGGATAATATGTTCAGCAGTCCTGATGTTTTAGATACTGAGGGGGAGATTCTTAGGGTTAATGAAATGAAAAGGGCGATGAAAAATTTAAGTGAAAGAGAGGTAAAAATAATAAATAATTATTTTGGTATTGATGGTGAACCTATGACATTAGAAATGATAGGAGAGGAAGTAGGTTTAACTAAGGAGAGGGTTAGGCAGATAAAAGAATCTGCAATTAGAAAAGTTAGGAATAATTTAGGTGGTATTTTTGACATATAACCACTTAAAAATAATTATTGAACGGGGAAGGTTAACCTTCCCCTTTATTTTTTCTATTTACTACATTTGTTAAAATCATTATATTTATAAAAAAATAGATATTATGAAAAAATTTATTGAATTAGTAAAAAAATACAAAATTTACGTTTTAAGTATATTGTTAATATTTTTCTTTTTTAAATCTTGTGGTAAATCAACAGACATTAAAAGATTGGAAAGAGTAACTGAAACACAAAATAAAGAAATTGATAGTTTAAATAATAAGTTAGATAGTGTTCCGGAAATAATTAGAGTGGAGAAGATTAATATTCATTTAGAATATGATAGTTGGGTTTCCTCTAAAGATAGAGGACTACAACTAATGGAACTACACCAAATAATAAAATCTAACATTAAAGATTTACAAAAATAACTAAAAACTATAAAGATTTAAGTAGAAAAATTGTTAAAGGATATACAATATAAAATGTAAAATTATGGTACAAACATGGAATTGGATACGAAATAACCCTAATAGGGTGATGTTTTTAGTCCCTATATTATTAGTGGCGGGAATATCGATATCTCACGTTGTTACTTGGTATAATATTGCGAACCCTATTAATTGGGCAATATATCTTTCTATTGCAATTGAAATGGCCGCAATTACGGCATTAGTTGCCGCAACAAATAGAATCAAAGGGGGTATATGGTTTATGTTTGCAATTGTTACCTTCATACAAATGGTGGGTAACATATTTTTTTCTTATAAAGAAATAGATGCGAATGGGGAGTTATTTAAATCTTGGGTTGAGTTGACTGGGCCGGTATGGGAACTTATGGGTACGGAACTAACAGATATTGTTGGTATGAAAAGGTGGTTAGCATTCTTAGAGGGAGGATTACTACCGATTATATCTTTAACTTCATTACACTTTTTTGTTAAATATGAAAAACCTGATGAAAAAGAAAAAACACCTTTGAGTGAAGAATCTGATAGAGTTTGGGATAAAGTAAAAGAATTAAAAAAAGAAGGTAAACTATCTGAACCAACAGAAGAAGATATTAAAGATGAACCTACCGTTTTATCGAACTCACAATATAGAAATGAAGAATATTGGGATGAAGAACATGCATTAGATATGGTAATGAATGATATGATTAATAGTTTATCAGAAGAAGAAGTAAACACTCTATTTGATGATCAACCATATAATAGAAAATTAGAGGAGACTAATTCTATTAAAATAGAACCATTAGTAGGGGATCAGATTGGGTTAGAAACTCATATCAATGATGAAGTAGAAAAAACTGTGGAGGGTGTAGACAATGAATTAATAGAAAATACACTAAAGGAATATAAAGAGTCTATAGATGAGTCTACGGAAAAAGTAACACCTAAAGAATTAAAAGAAAGAATCGAAAACAAAACCACTGTTAATCAGCCAATAAAATCGGGTAAAACTAAAATTAAGAGAATTGATTAAGTATGTTAATTGACAAAGAAAAATATATAATAAGTGAAAACAATTATTATCCTACAGAATTTGAGAAAAGACAAATAATATTAGCGAACACTTTTTCTGAAAAAGATAGTCATATAAAGGGTTGGGGGACAAGAATGTCGGGTGAATATAAAAAAACTTCACCCTTTACTATTTTTAGGAACGGAGATGTTGTCCAACATTACGACTCAACAAAATACTCAGATTTTTTAGGTAGTAAGTCAGTAGATAAAAAAGTAATTGTTATATTACTAGAGAATCAAGGGTGGTTAGAAAAAGATTTATTAAAAGATTCGTATTTTAATTGGGTTGGTAATATTTATAAGAGAAGAACGAGTGTTTATGAAAAAAGGTGGAGGGGATTTATATATTGGGATTTATATACTAATAAACAAATCACTTCTACGGTAGAGTTAGTTAAACACTTATGTGAGTTACATAATATACCTAAAAAATGTGTGAGCCATAATACATTTATTGATGGTGTTGAATATTTTGAGGGAGTTGTATATAGAAGTAACTATTATAAAGAAAGTACTGACTTAAATCCTAGTTGGGATTTTAAGAAGTTTAAAAAACTTATTGAAGATGAAAAATAAATTAATGTTAGAAGAACTTAATAGATTTAATAGGATAATTAATTATAACCCTAAAAATCCTATGATAAATGAACAGACGGTAGTTCCGGGAAAAGGTAGTATTATCCAAAGAATAGTTGATAAGATTAAACCTAATTTACCATTAGACGATACTAGTGGGGCTATAGAGTCTATAATATTATTACAGAAAACTTTAGTTGCAATAGGTAAATTAAATAAGAATTATGGGATAGATAAAGATGGTGTAGATGGTGATTTCGGTGACAACACCAAAGATGCATTGGAAGCGACTATTGGTTCTGAAGAATTGTCTAATTCAAACATAAATAAATTTACTGGAGTTTTAAAAACAAATGAATCTAAAATATCTAATGTTTTAACTGATTATCAAGATTTTATTGAAAGATTTAAAAAAATGGGTGGTGTTTCACCAGATAAACTAAAAATATGTAAAACAGGGGTGGGTACAAATAGAAAGGGTAGTGATTCTTATTATCCGAATTTAGATTATGAGTTAAAGAGAAAGAGGTGTGTCACTAAAAAAGATATGGCTATTGCAATAGATAAAACTTTTCCCGATTTAAATATTTTGGGTAAATCTGCGATATTATCAGTTATGATAAAAGAACAAGGTACCGGTGATAAAATATGTGGACCTAATTACAACTATTCTGGTATACAGACAGATTCAGGTAAATGGGGTGAAGGAAAAGATGAAAAAATAACAGGTATGTTTTGTTCTATTGATGCGGAAGGTGTTAGGTCATTTGCATCTTTTAATACTTTAGAAGCTGGTGTGTCATTTATGAAGAAATCTTTCGATGATAAAGATTGGTTTATTAAATTATTAAAAGATGTGAATGAAGATGAAGTAGAAAAAGTAGGGTTTGATTTAGAAAAAGTTTCAGAAAAAAATGCAGGTATTTGGCAAACAAGTTGGAATTTAAAACTTAGTGATGAGGCATATGAAAATTTTAAAAAATATGGTTATAATCCGAAGATAAAGAATACTACTTTTTCAGATAGTAGAGGGATATATACAAAGAGCGTTGACGATTTTACATCTCAAGAATTAGGGTTACATAAAAGCAACATCGAATACTTTAGAAGCCCTGAAAAAATCCAAAACAGTTTAGGTTCGATGAGCACCTTTTTTAAAAATGCCTTTGATATATTTAAAGAGATAAAAAGATAAGTTAGTGATAATATAAGTATATAAATTAAAAAGATATGAGTCAACACGATGAAACAAAAAGAATGTTAGGGTTAATAAGAGAATCTATTAACACAAATAAAAAAAATGTAAGGTTACTTAGAGAACAAAGTGAACCTACAGAAGATAAAGATTTGGGTCAGGAAGATCCTGCTGCGTTACAAGAAGAAGAAAAAAAATTTAGAAATACTGTAACACCTAGAGTAGAGTTTAATAGATTTAAACTTTACCCTAAAGCTCAAAACGTAGAATTTAGTGGTAAGTTTACGTCAAATAACTTAGAATGGTTTTATTCTTTAGATGATACTAATGGTGTATATATCACAGCAGACTTATTACAATTAAATCAGTCCACATTAGAACAAATTCAGAAGTTAGTTGCGTATTATGATAGTTGGTCAGATGAATGGGCAACAAAAATTGCGGAAGAATATAAAAATGATGTAACTGATGAAGAAAATACAGAAGAAGGTCCAGAATCTTTAGAAACAGAAGAGAATAGCGAAGAAGAGTTCGGTGGAGAAGGAGAATTTTAATATGTATAAAATTAATATAGATATAAAATCAATTTTTATAATAGTTTTAGGTTTAATAATTGTTTTTATGATATTATTTAAACCCTCTAAGGATATTAATCAATACGAAGAAGAGATTATTATATTAAATCAAAAAAACTTGATATTATCAAATCAAAATGATAGTATTAATTCTATTAACAATAATTTACAAATAGTGATAAATTCATTACAAAAAAATGTTGATTCAATAAATTTAGTTTTAGACGCTAACAAACGTCAAATTGAAAGATTAAAAAAAAGAAAAGGTGAAATATTTAATAATGTTAACAATATGGATGTTAATGGTGTTACCAGCAATCTCACAAACTATCTCAGAAGGAAAAATTGAGAGTGTTGTAAATGAAAACGGTGATACCCTAATTGTTATGAGTTTGTCAGATGCAAAACTCATACTTACTGATCTATTAGAATATGAAATCACTGACAGTCTATTAAATGTTTATATAGAGAGAGATAGTTTAAATCAAAATAAGATATTCATTAAAGATGAACTCATAAAAAAATTAGAATTACAAAATGGTAATAAAGATAAGATAATTGAGAATTTAGAAGTGATAGTTGAAAATTCTAAAGAAATAATATCTTTAAAAGATAAAACAATCGAAGAACAAAAAAAAGAAATAAGAACCCAAAAAAACCTTAAAAGATTGGGGTTTGTTGGTTCTGTAGTTCTACCTATAGTAACATTAATCTTATTAATGTAGATTTTTATAAAATTCTTAATATTTATTTATATAACACCGCCGAAACCCCAAACATATTTAGTGGTTGGAGTGGGTGGTGACTATACAAATAAAAGATATATTTTTTGTTAAATGGTTAATATATCCTAATAAAAATAATAAACATATTGTCAGTTTCGAGAACAGAATCGGACATTAAACAAAAACCTGTGGAAGTGTTATCGTTAGATAAGTCAATGAAGCAGGAATCTTAAGAATCTTTAGTTCTTAAGAAGTTCAAAAAGATATTTTATGGATGATTTACGTCTTAAACAAATAATTAAAGAAGCCTTAACAAAAACCGATGAAAATAAAATCGGTGTGATGATTCGTAAAGAAATTAAAGATACATTTGGCGATGACTTTGAAAAGAAAGTTCTTAAAATTATTGAGAAGGAACTTAAAGGGGATAAATTTAAAAAAGAGATAGTAGAAATAAATAAAGATGTTCTCGTTAAACTTTATAGGGAGTTATGGATGAGAAGACAATTTTGGGTAAGTGCGATAAAATGATGAATAGTGAAAAAATGAAAGGTGATTATGAAAGAACTAGGGAAGTGATTCTTTCATGTCAAAATATGGATCAACTTAAAGTTGGCATTAAAATGTATAATCAGTTAAATAAATTACATAATTTACCAGAAAAGGATTTAGATAAATTAGAAAATTTAATTGGTTTAATGAGAATTAAATGTAATGGTGGTGATATTATTGAAGAACGTTCTTCTATCGGTAATGAGTTCCATAAATCCGCACAAATGAGCGGTGTCCAAGATTTAAAAAACATTGTTTTTAACGAAGAGGAGAAATTAAAAGGTGGTGATGCCGATGAAATGACACCACAAGATTTGGCGAACAAACACAATGTAGATGTCAAAAAAATCGAAAATGAGATTAGAGTGGGTACTAAAATAGAAATGGAACACACTGATTCTGAAAAATTGGCAAAAGAAATTGCGATGGATCATATATCGGAGTTTGCGGATTACTACACAGATTCAGAATATGGTATTATTGCAATAGAAGACAAAAAGGGTGGGAACAAAAAAACCATCAGATTATCTAAAAAAGAAATGGATAGATTACATGATGATGGTAGAATTATAGTAGATGGGGAAAACATTGAGTTGTCTTATAGGGTTGATGAAGATTTAGATTCTAATAGAATTTCTAGAAGAATGAGAAAAGATTTTAGAGATGATTATAGTAAGAGAGAATCCCCTAAAGAATTTGAACAATTAAGAAAGTATAATGACGATAACCCCAATATTGGGTTAGATTCTGAAGAAGAAATTGAGGAGGCAACTGGGGCTTCATCATCAGGTGCGTTTGTTTCACCTATGGGTGGTAAAACAATTAAAAGGACATTTAAAAAGTCAGAAATACCAGTATCGGTGGATGGATTACCTAAACGGAACATTGATAAACCTATAGGTGGTGGTTACTCTTTTAATGAAGATAAAGAAGTTTTAGAAGAAGAGTTAGATGAGGCGACTTCAGCGGCTAGTGCTAGTGGACAATATACCACCCCTAAGTTTTGGGCTAAAGATAAGGGTAATTGGAGAAATAGAGTTAAGAAAGCATATCCTGACGGTAAGTTTGTTAACATAAAGAAAAAGTGTAAAAACTACCCTTATTGTGATCAAGGATCTGGTGGTCCTAGTGGTTCGCCTATCACATTATCGGACACCTCAGATATGGAAATCGATGGATACTTCAACGAAAGTAGGGTTGTGAAGACAATAAAAAAAGGTAAATTAAAAATAAAAAGATAACATTATCTATTTTTTAGATATTTATAATAAAAGATAAAAAATGAGAAAAATATTTTTAACTAAAAACACTAAAATAACTATTAGAGAAGAAAAAGAACCCGCAGGGTTAAAAATCGCAATGAACGCGAGAAAAGAAAGTGGGACTTTTAATAATGATGGTTTAAAAGATTTTGAGAAAAAAATGTCAAACTATTACGATTTTGATGAAGAAGAAGAATTTATCGAACCTAAAGTAAATAGGTCAGATTACGAAGAGGCATATGAGGTTGAGGCCTTAGGTGCGGGCAAAATGTCTGGATTGAAATATGATAATGAAGACACTGAAGTGTTTAAATCGTTTATGGATAGAATAGACACATTAAACGATACTTCAGAATATGATGATATATTTGGTACACATGATGGTTTTGGTGAAGGAGAAAAAGAAGATAAAACTTATGACAAATTAAAAGATAATAGTGAGAAATATATTAAACATAAGTATGATTCACCAGATGAATACCATTACACACCAAAAGTAAGGATAACAGATAAACCAATAAATGAAGGTAAGATGAAAAGATTGAACTTTAAAAACGAATTTTCGGACGAATACGAAATGAAAAAATTAATTCCCGAACACTATAGGTATGAAGGACACGTATTTTTAATGACAGATGGTAATCAAACATTCAAAGTGAGGTGGGATGATACATTAAAAGAAGGTACCGTATTAGGTTACAAAAATAAGAATATGATTAATGAAGATACTAATAAGATGAAAAAACTTTTCAATTATAAGTATTCTGATTCTATGAGTAAGACAAATAACTATGGTGAAGAAACAAAAACCTTTACTAAGTTGTTCGAATCTTCTAAAGGGAAGTCTTTACTATAAATTATCTTTTTATTTATTTTTTTCAAAGGTACTCGATAAGAGTACCTTTTTTTATTTGTGGAGATATTTATATGTGGTATGAAATTTAAAAAATTATTAATAGAATCGGTAATTGACGATTTAGATTTGTCTAAATTAGATAAAGGTATTCTTAAATTCTTTAACGTAATTAGAGATGAAAAGAATTACACTACAAACCGAAGAACAGGTGATATTGCAAATAGTTGGGATTTGCGGAATGGAATGGTAAAGAAAAACATAACTCAAACTATGAAGAAATATTAAGTGGTGGTTATGTAAGTGTAACACCACTTAAAGACTTAAAAGAGTCGTCACTGAAAAAGTTTTTTGATACGTTAATTGAAAAAGTTAAAACTAACATTATAGAAGATAATATTTGGATGATAGAAGAATATATGGAATGGGTTGAGTCAAACCAACCACCACAATAATAAAAAAAATAAAAGATAAAAAATGTTATTAAAAGTAGGGAGTAAAGGGTTAGAAGTAAAATTACTTCAAGAATTCTTAAATATTGGAAATGATGGTATTTTCGGTAAAGGGACTGAAAAGGCGGTTAAAGTATGGCAAAAGAGCAATGGTTTACTTAATGATGGTGTTGTAGGTTCTACTACATGGTCAGCAATGGGACTAGATAAACTAGCAACTACAGATAAATCAGAAGCAACATATATAACTGAAAACGGTTTAGTAATTAACAGACATTATCTACCTAAAGACGAATACAAGCAAGGTCCTATAAAGGCGGAGTGGTTATTTTTACATCACACTGCAGGTTGGAATAACCCTTATAAAGATATAGATAGTTGGGGTAGAGATTCTAGAGGTGCAATTGCAACTGAGTTTGTAATAGGTGGACCTAAAATTAATGGGGGTAATATTGATTACGATGGGGTGGTTGTACAATCGTTTCCAGAAGGGAATTGGGGATATCATTTAGGGAACAACGGATCACCTACTATGCATAAAAACTCTGTAGGGATAGAAGTTTGTAATTTTGGATATCTTGTAAACGGTAAAGCCTATCAAGGTACAGTCGCCGAAAAATCTCAGATTGTAACATTAGATAAACCTTTTAGAGGTTATAAAGATTGGCATAGATATTCAGACACCCAAATAGAATCCTTACGAAAATTAATTTTACATATTGCAGATAGAGATAATATCGATGTAAGGGCAGGACTACCATCGTTAATTAAGGAAAAGGGTGCAGACGCATTTGAATGGCATGAGGATGCGTATTATGGTAGAGTAAAAGGTTTGTGGGGTCACACTAATGTTCGTAAAGACAAAACAGATATGTTTCCTCAAACAGAACTTTTAGATATGTTATTATCTTTATAATAAAATATTATATAGTTATATTTAACTATGTCTAATTCAGAATTTATTAATTATATGGTTAATCCTTTAGGTTATGAACAAATGCATCTATTATATAAGGCAAATGACATAAAATATGATAGGTGTAATTTATATTATGATTTCATTAAGTCTTTAAATAAAACGTTAATTGACACATATCTTGGATTAGAATATATAAGTTCTGAAAAACAAATATTAGAACATTTTTTATGGTGTTTTAATAAAGTTAAATCAAATTTTAAAGAAGAAAAAATCATATTTGATAATACGGAAAAGTTGAGGGACTATTTCTTTTACTTTTACGATGAATTGTTTTATAAAGATAGTGATAAATCTTTAGAAAAAATAGATAAGTTGGCGGAACTTTCGTTCGACTTTAATAGAATAAAGTCCAGATCGGACATAGATATTATGATAGAATTGTATAAGATGTTTGAAAAAAGTCTTTATTTTAAGACAAAAAAATAAGTTTACTATTGATTTTATGGATTTTTTACCATATCATTGTTTTATGAACTCAAAAGTTAAGTTTTTACAAATTATGTTATCTGACTTAGTATCACATAGAGATACTTTAGAATTAGAGTTAAATAGGATACTAAATGATGATACGCAACCGACTATTCATAAAAAAATTGATTTTGATAGTATGTTGGGGAAAATTAGTGAAAACAATAACAAAATACAGATGCTGAGTGAGTATATGAGTTCTTTAAACTCAGAAGAAAATAATAATAACGAATAAAAATTAAAAATTATGGAATTGTACGAACAATTGAAAAACTTAGTCGTTAGTTTAGAAGATGACTTTACTAAGTTCTATGAAAAAGGAAATAAGGCAGCCGGAACTAGAGTAAGAAAAGGGTGTCAAGACGTAAAAAATCTTTGTCAAGAGATTAGAGTTAATGTCTCTAGTAAGAAAAATGTGTAAATATGTTTGAGGATATTGTTAAAAACACATATTTGTTGGTTTTTGTCTTATCGACATTGATTATTATAAGAAATTTGTTTTTCGTAGTAAGAAGTATTAGATTAGGTGAGAAGTTTAAAATCAATAATTCTACATTGATTACTGTAGGTTTATCAATATCATATTTTATAACATCAATAATAAATGTTTTAACCTAAAAAATTATGTTTCAAGAAAAATTAAGTGAGTTAAGACCATATGTAACAGGAATTAGATTTGTAAAAGATTTACCTGTTGTTGATGTTGTGTTAATGGAAAACTGGGATATGTTTGAGTCAGATCAAATTAGTTATAAACCTAGTAGTAATAATAAAAATTATTATATGGTTTTCCCAAAAGATACTGACGATAGTATTGATAATGTCTTAAATCATGTTGAATATGTTTTAGATTTTAATATTGAGAAGGAGAATAAGTTATCACTACTTAAGGCTAAGATAGAGGAATTAAAAATGTTGTTTAGTGACAAGTCACTTAAAGAACTAGAGAAGTTAAAGTTTGTTATAGAATCTATCGAAGAACCAACCCTAAAAGATATCAAAAAAAATGAATCGTCTAACAAAACACACAATGGTATAGAACTACCACCAACTAAATCAAACGGAAAAGTAATAGAAAAAGAGGAAGTTTAATTCCTCTTTTTTTTTTATTATACTTCGAAATGATCTTGTAATGTATGGATTAACCATGTTGTTTTTTCTTAATCTCATGAATATTCTATGTGTATAGAAAATAATGGAGTCCAACACTATGATGAAGACATAACAAACGTCTTATCGTCTATTTTCTAGATACTCCTCAAAATTGTGGATTAACCACGTTGTCCCTGAAATTAAACAAGCATCTAAAAATACTGAAAGATAACTAATCTCTAAACCATAGTTATAGAATGGTGAGAATTGGGTATATCCTGTAATCTGTGATCCTAAAGATAGAAAAAATCCCACCCACCAAGGTGTACACATCATACAATTAACTAACTTACCAAAGAAGTTAGGGCTATAAATTTCTGCGGTCTCTCTCATCCCTTCGAAGATGGATCCGTAAACAATGATGTTGGATATTGAGTATCCAACTAAAATAATTAATAATAATTCCATAATACTTACTTTTTTAAATAATTTTATAATATTTATATATAAAGTTAAAGATAATGAAGGTTATTGTAAATAGAAAACAATATGATAAATTAATAAAAGAAGGTAGAGGGTATTCTAAATCTGTTGAAAAATGGGCGGATTATGTTGCGGATGAATTTTTACTTAAGATATTGCAACAAGATGTAAAAGAAGATGTGTATCTCCTAACTAAACTATCATTAAAGTTAAATGGTAAAAGTTTTTATGAAGAATTACCTATAGAAAGTATTATTTTAACGGTTATTATAGTTAACGGTGAAGACGATGTCGCATCAATAGATATGGGATATAATCCATTCTATACGCAAATAGTAGAAAACGAAAATGGGTCATATAACATTCTAGATGTGGAAATAGAAGTCACTATGGTATTACCAAAAGACAGAAATACTATAGATATTGGTACGTTACACTATTATTTTTCATCACATTTATCACATGAGTTTATGCACCTTAATGAATGGGTAAGTAGAGGATTAAAAACACCAAAAGAGATTAAAGGGTGTGAAAATATTTATACTGAAGGTAATATGAATGGTGATGCAGTTGATAGGATAGGTTATATGTTATATATTGCACAATCTTTTGAAAACAACGCATTTATACAACAGGCGGCGACAATGATATCAAAAAGAAACCCTGAAAATAAAACACAGTTTATGATATATCTTAAAGAGAATCCCATTTATACTTTTGTTGAAACAATGTTAAATTATGAACCTAATATTTATTTAGAAGAGATTAATACATTAGACGAGAGTAGGGTTATACATTTACGTAAAATAATGATGTGTTACTATTCTAAAGGAGGTATACCTAAAATTAAATCTATAGATGTATTTTTAAATGACTTAGAAAGAAAATTTAAAATGAATGGTGAATACTTAAAAAGAAAATTATTGAAATTAATTACTGTAGTATGAAAAGGATTATATTAACAGAAAGTCAATACAAAAGGTTAGTTAAACAAAAATTAAACGAATATATTGTTTACAGTAACCCTAATGATAAAAATGATGTAACACCTGATATTAGTTTGTATTTAGGTACTTTAGGTCAAAATTTAAAATTAAAACACGACATAAATACATATGTGAGTAAAATAGAAGACGGTATTATATATTTGGTTGCAGACAAATATAATGAAGAACAAAAAAAGACTATTTCAGATATTATAGATTACTGGGTTGAATATACTCCTGAAGATGACGAAAAAATAGGTGACATTGATTATTTTTCTGGTTTAGATTGGGATTACAGTGATGAAGAAATAACGGATGTTGAAGATACTGAAGAAATAGAGGATGTAGAAGTCAGTGAATATTTAAGTAGTGATGGTATTCCTATATTGGATGGTGAAACATACGGATTAACAGGAACCCTTAAAGGTGGAGACGGAGGAAACTGGGGTGGTAGTATGGGTAGAGCGTTGTGGTTTGCAAAAATAGCAAATGAATATATGGGTAAGAATATTGTAAGTTCACAAAAAAGAGATAAAAAGATGACTGCAGATGATAACGTGTCAGATCATTATAAAGATAAAGTTAACTCATACGCAGTTGATTTACAAGTGAGTGGGACTAAAGGTGATGAATTACTAAAACACATAATGTCTATTTTTTCCAAAGGTAAACATAAAAATTATGTAGGTGGTGAGTGGTTTAATAGATCTATCGATGGGTATAGATATCAGATAGGTTGGAAATCGGATAGTGATCATTATGATCATATACATGTGGGGGTTAGAAAGATTTAATAAAAATCTAAGAAAAGTTATAAATGAAAGGTAAAAAAAAATACGGAGGAGTTTTATTAATATGTGGTGAAAAGTTTTTACTGGGTCAAAGAGGTAAAGGTGGATCATTCCCTAACTCTTGGTCTTTATTTGGGGGTAAGATAGAAGACGGTGAAACAGTATTTGAAGGGATTAAAAGAGAGTTATATGAAGAGACTAAAATAGAGTCTGACAATATCAGATACGTTTCTTTTGAAGAACAATGGGATATGGGTTATCCATACCACTTCTATTTGGGGTATTGTAATGAAGAATATGTATGTAAGTTAAATGATGAGAATCAAGACTGGGGTTGGTTTACCCTAAAAGATTTACCAAAACCGTTATTTCCTACCCTTTTCGCTTCACTTACTCGTATTTTTTAGTTATACTTATTATTATTATTATTATTATGGATGACTTTAGAAAAATTAACGCCGATATGGAGGCGGAGAAAGAAAAAACCCAATTAAAAAAGGAACAGTTTATCAGAAAGATAAAAGATGGTTTGGGTGAACACATCAGAATTAATGGTGGTAAGGTAACCAAAATTAAAAAATCTAAATGGAAAAAATTTTGGGAAAAATTAATGAAAGTTTTTTAGGATGAAATTAGATAAAGTTTTAGAAATTGCGAATGAATGTGTAGAAAACGAAATGATACCCACAGAAGGTTTAACGATAATGTATAAATTAGATCGTGATACACATAAGAAATTAGATGAGGAATTATTTTATAATACAAACAATAATCTTACAAATTTTACTCACAATGAACTTATTGAGATAAATATTGCGGATATAACATTTGTTTTTGAGATAGAATAATTTGACATCTCGTTAAATAATCTTTATTATTGGACTATGGGAAAAATTGATACGAATGAAGATATAATGGATTTTCTATTAAATGATGATAGAGAAGTTTATGATAATGGTTTATCACATCCTAGTGTTGAATCAGAAGAACAAGAAAAAAAAGACGCAGATAAGATTATAGAGGGAAGAAAAATAGATTACTATTGTTGTAATCGTTTCTATGGTATTGAAAAACTTGTTTGTGATAATATTAAGAAGTTGGGTTCGTGGATACCTAGTAGGGATGGATTAGGGATGATTGATGTAATAAACCCCATATTAGATGAAGTTAGAGAATGTGAAGACATGAACCCCAAATACCAAAAACCATTAGAATATCTATATAGGACAGGTAAGATAGATGATATCATTAAAAAATCGGACGGTACTTATTATACACCCAAATTAAATAATTGTTGTTTGGTTAAAGATGATAATGGTGAATGGGATTATGTGAATAAATTAAATTCTAACTATAGTGATTTATCAGAATTATTAACGACATTATTCTTAAAAGGGGGTCAAATAGATAAATTATCTAAAATGAATAGTACTGAAATAAAAAAATTCTTACTATCATTAAAAGGTAAAACTATGACTGGGTTATTAACTAAATATTTTACTATTGATGAGTATAAAGATTTTACATATAACACTAAGTATAATACTAAAGCGGGTGACTATGTAGAAACTTTAACCAAGATATTGTTAGAAGATGATGGATATACAACATTATATGAAGGGGGTAATGGGGATTTTATTGATATGAAGTATGGTGTTGATCTAATTACGGAAAAGGATGGTAATATATATTTGGTACAAGTTAAAAGTAAATCATATACTGCGAAAATAAGTACTGAAAAACCACAATACAGATATATAGATATATTTGCGGGTGAAACCTCAAATTCTAATGGGGTAAACTTATATTGTAGAGAAGATAACTTCACAGAAAGGTTTTTAGGTAAAGATATATTGAAAAATAATATCGAATACCTTAAACAGTTTTATCAGGATTAATAACATTCTCCCAACCTTCTTTAGAGGTTGGGTTCTATCGACTTAAAGTAAAAATTTAAATGAAAATTTTGTAAAATAAAAAATAAATTGTATATTTATTCAAAAAACAATTATGGGGTGCGATGTGCATATGTTCGTAGAGAGAAAAAACTCTAATACTGGTAGATGGGAGAAAATAGGTGATGTATTTACTAAGGGTTATATAATCGATCACATCAAAGAAATAGTAGAATCCCGTTTCGGGTTAACTAAAGATGAATCTAATAGTATTGTATTAAATTATTATAAGGGTGTTAAACCCGAAAATAAATTTGAAAGTTACATACATGATCATATAAAAAAATACACTACCGATGATACAAATTTCCCTTGGTTTTCGGATAGTTCTAAATTTCCTTCACCATATACCGATCAACCATACATAGATCGAAATTACAATTTATTTGGTGCACTTGCAGGTGTTA
>B570J29032_109959268_pt1 | contig 21142 bp, 17 predicted proteins | sample LakMenEpi16Nov12_FD_29032 | JGI IMG/M metagenome (IMG submission 29032) | reverse complement strand
ATAAATAATAAAGAACATTCAGCTAATTAAATGTCAAAGAATTTAGTAATTGTAGAGAGTCCGGCAAAAGCAAAAACCATTGAAGGATTTTTAGGAAAAGATTATACCGTGAAATCGAGTTTTGGACATGTGCGCGATTTGGTAAAAAAAGGTTATGGTATTGATGTGGACAACAATTTTACTCCAACATACGAAATTCAACCTGATAAAGAAAAAGTAATTGCTGAACTAAAACGCTTAAGCAAAAACGCCGAAATGGTTTGGTTAGCATCCGATGAGGACCGTGAAGGAGAGGCCATTAGCTGGCATTTATTTGAAACGTTAGGTTTAGATAAAAAACGAACCAAGCGCATCGTATTTCATGAAATTACCAAACCGGCTATACAAAAAGCCATTGCCAATCCACGTGAAATTGATATTAATTTAGTAAACGCGCAACAAGCCCGTCGAATTTTGGATCGCTTGGTTGGCTTTGAATTAAGTCCAATTTTGTGGAAAAAAGTCCGTCCGAGTTTATCAGCAGGAAGAGTTCAATCAGTTGCCGTGAGATTAATTGTTGAAAGAGAAAGAGAAATTCAAGCTTTCAGATCAACATCTTCCTACAAAGTAAGTGCCATTTTTATGATTGGCAAATCCAATTTAAAAGCAGAGCTAAATGAACGATTTCCAACAGAAAATGAAGCGCAAGCATTTTTAGAAAAATGTAAAAGTGCAATTTATAAAATAAACAGTTTAGAGACTAAACCCGCTAAACGCACACCTGCAGCGCCTTTTACAACATCTACCTTACAACAGGAAGCTGCGCGTAAATTAGGATTTAGTGTTGCACAAACCATGACTGTTGCGCAACGTTTATATGAAGCAGGTAAAATCACTTACATGCGTACCGACAGTGTAAACCTTTCTGAAACTGCTATAGGGCAAGCTAAGGAAGCCATCACAAATAATTATGGTGATAAATATTATCAACCACGTAAATACAAAAACAAGAGCAAAGGAGCTCAAGAAGCTCACGAAGCCATTAGACCAACCTATATTCAAAATAGCGAAATTGCAGGTGAGCGCAACGAACAACGTTTATACGAATTAATTTGGAAACGCACCATTGCCAGTCAAATGGCCGATGCTGAACTTGAAAAAACAACAGCTAAAATTGGAATAAGTACTACCAATGAGCTGTACATTGCTCAAGGCGAAGTTTTAAAATTTGATGGTTTTTTAAAAGTTTATATTGAAGGAACAGACGAAGAAAATGATGAAGAAAATTCATCGATTCTTCCGCCTATGAAAGAAGGTGAAGTTATAGAATTAAAGGAAACAACGGCTACACAGCGCTTTACGCACCACCCTGCCAGATATACTGAGGCAAGTTTGGTTAAAAAATTAGAAGAGTTGGGAATTGGCCGACCAAGTACTTATGCACCAACCATCAGTACCGTACAAAAACGAAATTATGTTGAAAAAACGGACCGCGATGGCACTACCAGAAACTACACTCAATTTTATTTTGACGGTAAAACCATCAAAAAAGAGACAAAAACTGAAAACACCGGTGCAGAAAAAGCAAAATTATTTCCTACAGATATTGGTGCAGTTGTAACCGATTTTTTAATTCAATACTTCCCGGATATTCTGGATTTTAATTTCACTGCAAAAGTTGAAGAAGAGTTTGATGATATTGCAGAAGGAAAAATTCAATGGACCAGCATGCTGAAAGACTTTTATAAGCCTTTTCATAAAACTGTAGAAAAAACAATAGACAATAGCGAACGTGCAAGCGGTGAGCGTATTTTAGGTAACGACCCTAGCAGCGGTAAACCGGTTAGCGTTAGAATAGGGCGTTTTGGACCTTTGGCTCAAATTGGCGAAAGTATTGAAGGCAGCGAAGAAAAACCAAGATTTGCAAGCTTAAGAAAAGATCAAAGTATTGAAACAATTACTTTAGAGGAGGCTTTGGATTTATTTAAATTGCCTATGAATGTTGGCGAATACAATGGCAGTGAAATTATAGTTGCTGTTGGGCGATTTGGCCCATACATAAAATTCAATGAACAATTTATTTCTATTCCACGAACTGAAGACCCTTTAAAAGTAGATTTAAACCGCGCCATAGAATTAATTAAAGAAAAAGATTTAGCTAATGCACCTGTAGCATTTTTTAATGGTAAGCCTGTAACAAAAGGTAAAGGAAGGTTTGGTCCTTTTATCAAATATGAATCTATTTATGTGAATGTACCTCGTGCATATAATTTTGATGCCCTTTCACAAAAAGACATAGAAGAATTAATTTCTAAAAAGTTAGAAAAAGAAGCCAATCGTTACATTCACAATTGGAGTGACGAGAAAATCTCGGTTGAAAACGGACGTTGGGGCGCATTTATTAAATTCGGTAAAAACATGCTGAAATTGATTAAGCCGGGCGGTGGTAAGTTTTCTCCGGAAGAATTAACAGAATTAACATTAGAAGAAGTGAAGGCCATGATAGTAGAGCAGATTCCTAATGCATTTGACAAAAAAGGCGCCAAAAAAGGTGCGGCTAAAAAAACAACTGAACCTAAACTAAAGGTGGTAAAAAAAGCAAAAGTTACCAAAAAGACATCTAAAAAAACAGAACCAGTGAAGAAAGCTGCGGCCAAAAAAGTTGCGCCTAAATTGGTAACGAAAAAGAAAGCCGCAAGTAAGAAAAAGTAATTAGTTTTAAAATATAATTTATGTATAATGGCTTGTAGTTAACGAGCCATTAATTTTTTTCCCTTATTTATAATTCACATCTGTTTTTATTACTTTACAACTCTAATATTGAAATATAACATTCATTAATAAAATAATCACGGATTATTATATATTCTGAATGAAATATTAAACCCATTTTATTCATTTGGTTTTCCAAATGAATAAACGATGTAAGAAAATCAACCATTTGTTCAAGAAAGCATGAAATACAGATGTGAAATAAGTAATGGTCCAATTTCGTTTCACTGCATTGCACCAAACTTCTTTCTAATCGGTATAAACCACTGTTGCAAAAATAATTATTGGCATAATTATTTTTTCACATTGGTATACCCAAATGGTGATTTTCTAAATCGGGATAAACCCAACTAATGCAGTTAGTTCGGCTCATGCTTCGCCTTCTAATGCATAAATTGGGTTAAATTGTAAAAGTTGAATAACGCTTCAAATTATTACAAAGGATGATCTTACATTAAGCCAAGTTTAAAGCCACAAAAACTGAATCTAAGAACTGATCCTTATAAAAATAAGAAAGTAATTTCACTTACGAAAAATCCTGCTTAAGAGACGGAATTTGTATAAACAAAAAACCCGCCTTTAAAGCGGGTTTTTTGTTTAAGTGTTAGAAATGCCATAAATCATGTTCCCATTTAAAGATATCTCCTTTAATACGGTCAGACTCTAATAAGGCATCAATACCTTTTGAATAATCTTCAATATTTCTATCGTAAACATTCGTTTCTTTTACAACTGTACTTGCGAATTGGCGTTTCCAGAAAATATCTTCAAATGTCCTACGCTCACTATCATTTTTAGTGTTATATACTTCGTGTTTTGCAAAATATGGACGGCAAGCAGGAAAGTATATATAAAACATGTTATTACAACCTAAATCTTCTTTTCCTTTAATTAAAACACTTACACCCAAGGCAATAATTCTAACTTCTAAAACTGATTTTTGCTTATCAAAGAACCAATCTTCCTTAATATCTAAACCACAAAAGTTTTCAAAAATCCAAGTAGAATCAGCAGGAGGTAATTTTTTAACTATGATTGCATTTCCTTCAGCATCAAACTCTTCTGTTTCAATTGAGTCAGCTTGCAAAACCAATTTTCCTTTGATTTCAGCTTTTTCAAAAGGCACTAAAAACTCTTCATCTTTAAATGCAGCTATAGAACCATTTAAGATGTATTTTAAAACAGTTTGAATAAATGAAATGCGACTTGTTACATTTGTAATTGGATAATATAAAGGTTGATTTTGTTTTTCACGTAAATCAACTCTGCGCCACACGCGTTTTTCCCATGCCACATCTGCTTCACGCAAATGTGTATAAGGTATAAAGCGTCTGTTATTAGCATTTTCTTTTACATAAATACCATCATTATAATCGCCAGGCTGCAAAATACTTTGCTGAGCCATGCCTTTAATTGTACTTAATAAAATTAAGATAACAACCAGTTTCGCAGAATTAATTACAGTTTTCATACCTTAAATAATTTAAATTTATTTAGCTACTTTGATACCTGTTGTAACGTTAGTGATAGCACCATCCGGACCTTTGATCTTGGCATCAACGTAAATTTTAGAGTTAGCATCTGCACCACGGAAAATGTTTAAAGCGTCGCCACTTAATGAACTTCCGGTACAAGTACCTTGTGTTAACTTACCTTTAACCTTACCTGTAACCTCTAGAGATTGTACAATGTAGTTTGCAGCAAAGTCAAATCCTGCAGCACCGGCACCAATAGCAGATACAACAGATAACTCAGATTTTTTCATTTCAGGTGGAGCAAATTTACCACCAACTTTAATGTCTGGCTTAGGTAATGGTTTTACACGGAATTTAAATGGAGGACCTTGCGCTTTCATACCATCTTTAGTTTTACCTGAAACACTGATCATACAATCGCCTGTACCACTAAATGTTAATTCATATTTACCACCACCTTTTTGTACAACTTTAACACCTGCACCACTAGCGCTTATGCTAACATCACCAGGCGCAATACCTGCAGCAGCAGCAGTTACAGGATTAACTACGCCACGGTAAAATACGTTCATTTGATCAGCACTTACAGATGCGCCCGGAGGAGCAACCTTGTATTCTCCACTAAAAGGATAATACTTAAATGTACCGTCAGGGTTTTTGTATTTAATAACACCTTTGTACTCTTTGTCACCTGCAGCACCTGCGGCAACACGGTATTCACCTTCACCATTAACTAAAGGAATTAACTCCCCTTTAGCGCCGCTGGCAGCACCAGCAGAGTCAACACCTAAAATTACTTCCATGTCACCCTGACCTAATTTAGAAGAAGAAGCAGCTAAAAACACATTTGCTTCATATTGTTGACCAACTTGAACGTAGGAAGAAGGCGCAACAACACGTGCAATAATTCTGTCAAATTTAATAGCTAACTTACCTGATGCAGATGAGAACACACCTAACATCTCAGCCTCTAAGCTTTTTAAATCTGCTGCAATTTTGTTTAAGTTACAAGTTACAGCACCTAAAGGTAAATGATAGAAATTTTCTGACCCCCAATCCATAACAATTCCGTCTTCCTTTTCGCCAGATGAAACTGGCTTTAATGAGTTGATTTTTTTCTTTAAGGCTTCATAATCTGCAGGGTATAATTTGGTTTTAGGATCTGTTTGCATCTTATCCATAACTCCTATTATACCGTTTAAAAGACTATTTATTTTTCCTTCTAACTCCTTTGCTGTATTCTCACCAGTTTTCGGACTTGATGGGTCACCAATTAAAATTCTTGTTGGATCATCATAACCATCAATTTTACCATTTTTTAAACTCCATTTTAAGGTTAGAGTGTCTCCGGAACCTTTAGGTAATTTTTCGTTTTCTTCTGAAACATGAGCTCGTAATTTATCAATGTATTTACAAGTTTCGTTAATCATTTTTTGAACCTCAAGTGCTTTTTCATAATATGGAGCAGCACCAGGGTTTCCACCAATTGCTTGTTGGAATGCTTCAGTTACTCGTTTATTGTTATCTTCGAGATTATGACGACTTTTTACAACGCTCTCATTAACAGTAACATAACCCTTTAAAACTTGTTTCGTAACATTCATAGCTAAAAGAGCGGTGAGTACTAAGTACATCATACCAATCATCTTCTGCCTTGGAGTTTCTTTTCCACCTGCCATTTTTTAAAATTTTATTTTAGTTAAACACTAATATTTTTAATAATACAATTTAATTGTTTTGTTACAAAAAACTATTTGCTATAGTTCATTGCACTTAACATATTACCATAAATTGTATTTAAGGCAGTTAAGTTAGATGATAAATTACTCATCTCAGTACGATATTTCTTAGTATCTTCAACTGATTCGTGTAAGTTTTGCATTAATTCAGCCAATCCACCATAGAATTTAGTTGTAGCATCTAAATGTTGTTTACTACCTTGTAATTGCAATTCGTAGGTTGCATTTAAGGCAGATAGGTTTTTAGAAACAGAGTTTAATGATTCTCCAATTGAATAACCTGCATCATTACTCTCTGCTAAACTTTGAATTGAATTAGCTGCTGATTTGTATGTATCAGCCAAAGTAGAAACTGAAGATGAGGCCTTCTTTACGTTATCAACATATTCATTTGTAACTGTAGTTGCCTGACTAATATCAGCAATTCTGCTTGCATTATCGCTTAAAGAACGCATACCTGCACCTAAACTTTCAATTAACTCAGGTCCAATTTTAGCTTCTTCTAACATGGCATCCAATTGATTTGATATAGGTAAATTATTACTATGTTTCTTATCTCCTTCTAACTCATCATGCCCCATACCTGCTAACTCAGGATAAGCAAGTGTCCAGTCAACCTCCTCATGCGGAATATCTGAAGCGAATAAACAGAATAAAATAGCCTCGGTGCTCAGACCAACGATTAACATTTCGTTACAACCTGGCCAGTGCATGATTTTAAATAATGCTCCCAAGATTACGATTGCTGCACCAATACAAGATGCTAAATGTAAGAATTTTTTGAACCCTTTTACTTTTCCTAATTTACTCATAGCTGTTTGTGTTTGTTTGTTAGTTGTTGTTTGTTTGTTATTTGTTTGTTGTTTGTTTGTTTAAATATTGTCGTTTTTGTCGCGACCTAAGAATGTCATTACATTTCTAAAGCCTACATAACATTTTGCTGTATCTTGGTACTCGTATGTACGAGCGCTTGTTTGAAGGTAATAACCCACGTCTTTCCAGCTTCCACCTCTAATTACTTTACGTTTTAATACATTGGCATCCTTTTCTTGAGCCTCATAAACATAATCAGGGTTTAAATCGTGTTGAAAATCATAAGCTGATTCATCAAAAGCATTACTAGTCCACTCGCTTACGTTACCGGCCATACAATATAAGCCGTAATCATTAGGGTTGTATGAGTATACATAAACTGAGTGGAAACCACCATCATCAATATATGAACCGCGCATTGGTTTAAAGTTTCCTAAGAAACATCCACGAGAGTTACGGATATAAGGACCACCCCAAGGATATGGCGATTTTTGAAGACCGCCTCTTGCAGCATATTCCCACTCACTTTCAGTTGGTAAACGAAAATCGTTAACAATGGTTTGACCTGTACCAATTAAGAAATTGTTTAATAAAAATGATCTCCAATGAGAGAAAGCTCTGGCTTGTTTCCAAGTAACACCAACTACCGGATAATCATCATAAGCAGGGTGCCAGAAATACATGTTAGTTAAGGGCTCATTAAATGAGTAAGTATAATCATGTACCCAAGCTAAGGTATCGGGATATACGTTAATTACATCTTTAATAATAAAAGCTGAACGGTCTACCCCTCTTCTTTCACGCGGTACATAGTTACCTTGACCAACTGAAACTTGATCTTGCACATTATAAGTACCTAAAACTTTAGCATCTTTTGCAGGATCACCTACTAAACTGGTTGGTGAACCTAAAGCCCCGTTTTGACCATCATTTAAGGTAACACCATTCATGTATTCGCCTTTTTTATAGTCATGAGCCGCATCTTGAATATCAGCTGATTTTTGAGGACGGAAACGATTTGATTTAGAAGCAGCTAATTTGATGTCTATTCTATAGTATTCATAATTTAACTTACGGGCATCAATTTCTTTCCTGTTGTAAAAACGTTCTCCTTCAGGCAAGTATAATGGCTGTAAATCCGCACGGTAATCGTCATCATCACTATCCCATTTTATTCTGGTTTCCCAATTAATATATGGATCCTGTAAATTGTTATCCCCTTTGTAAATTGGCCACATCTGTAAAAATTCATCCTGAGAGATTTGGTAATCTTCAGCCACAGAACTGGAACCACCGGCTAGTAATTTTCTGGCAATTGAATCTCTAACCCAGTAAACAAACTGACGGTACTCGTTATTTGAAATTTCCGAATCATCAATGTAAAAGGCTTGCACCGAAACCAATTTAGATTTGGTGGTGTGCGCCATTGGAGCTTCCTCGTCATCCGGTCCCATGTGGTATGAACCCATAGGAATAAATAAGGTTCCGAAAGGATCAGGTTGATACCATTTTTCGCGACCACCAACACCAGTCAACTCGCCAACACGTTTGTTACAACCAGTAACAACGGCCACAAATGAAGCTAATACCAGGAGTTTTTTCATATTCTTTCTTTTAGTTTATAACCACTAACATTTAAAAGGTTACAAATATAAATTTTTATAAGTTATTAACAAATTTAATGTTAGTATTAAATGGCTTAAACGTAAATTATTTTAAAAGGTTGCAATATTAGTTTAAGAAACGTGGATCACTATAAGAAGTTACTTTCTTTTCTTTCAAGAAAATGCACGCTCCTAGAATAATTTCGTGGGTACCACCACTGTATCCTTTGATCTTAGAAAGTGATAAATCATAAGAGTACCCGATTCTATAGCTAAGTGTTTGTTTTGCATTCATATTTTGAAAACCAATTAATGCAGCAGCATAACCACCTGTTCTGAATGCTCCACCAACTGAAACCATTTTATTCCAACGGTACATTAAATTAGCATCTAAATTAGTTGCAGCCAAATCAGATCTAACCTTAACAGCGGGGATTAATTCATTACGCCCAGCTGAACTACCATCTAAATTCAAATGGTAACCTGTCATTAAGTAATAGTGGCGAGTCATGTCAAAACCAATATTACCAGAGGTTAAAGCCTGAGCAGGTAAGTGTGTTGAAGATAAACCTACGAAAAATTTATCAGGAATATTATAAAATACACCAAAACCAACATCATAAGTTAACTTTCTGAAATCAGGGTTTTGAAGGCCTGCATTATTATATGCGCCAGGAATTTTGCTGTCTACTTTACCATCTTCAGGCGTAATCCACGTATTTGTAATATTTTTTTGTAAGATACCTGCATCTAAACCAATGCCAATGGTTCCACCAGCAACATCAGGTATTAAATAAGATCCGGCAGCTCTTAGAAATAAAGTGTTCATAGCACCAACTTTGTCACTAATCACACTTAAACCCACTCCTACCGGAGCTCCAGGGATTCTGCCATCCAATCCTAAAGCAATGGTGTTTGGCGCACCATCAAAACTGGCCCATTGCTGACGGTATTGAGCCACACCACAAATGGCGTTACTTGTTCCGGCATAACCAGGGTTGAAAATCACGCGATTGTGCATCCACTGTGTAAATTGAGGATCTTGTTGGGCTGTTGCAACCCCTGTAAAACCTGCTACTGCAATAGCAACTCTAGTAATGATTTTTTTCATATATTTTTTATAAATGGTACAAAAAGCACCTTTTTTAAGTCGCTAAGATACTTAAACAAATTAAATAAACAAATTTTAACAAGCATTTTTTTTAATGGTGTTAGACAAAAGCAGAAAAAAAGCCGTTTAAAAACTATTTTTAAATTCACTTGACATAATTATAATTTATTTATATATTTGCAGCCCTAATTTTAGAATTTAAATAAAACGAAATATGAAAAAGGAGTTACACCCAGAAAATTACAGATTGTGCGTATTTAAGGATATGAGTAATGGTTATACATTTTTAACTCGCTCTTGCGCTGAAACAAAAGATACTATCAAACATGAAGACGGTAATGAATATCCATTAGTTAAATTGGATATCTCCATGACCAGTCATCCATTCTACACCGGTAAACAAGTATTAGTTGATACCGCAGGTCGTGTTGATAAGTTCCGCAGTCGTTACGCTAAAAAAGCTTAGGTTATACTTTAAAATTATAAAACCCTGTTAATTATTTAACAGGGTTTTTTGTTTTTATAAATGCTTTAATATTTCTTTCTCAACCTCTTCAGACTCCCAAATTTGTTCAATATTTGGGATACTCATAACCTTATCCATGATGGCTTGTTGCTTATTACCATTCCTTAAAGCTTCACTATATCTGATATGTGGACTATACGTTACCATTGAATATAATGGGATCCATTTTTCAGGATGTTTTTGAGAAAATTTTGTTTCAATTTTCTTTTGTAATAAAAACTTAGGGTCGGCTGTTTTATCTCGCATCTCAATAAAATTGGCAATAGCAAGATCTGCAATCGCGTCTCCATCAGGTTTGCGGAGGTTTTGATAATCTTTTAAAATCAACTCCCAATTGTCGTTGTGTCTATCAATTAAATTATTCAAAACAACACAATCTTCGAAACCACAGTTCATACCTTGTCCGTAAAAAGGAACAATTGCGTGCGCAGCGTCGCCAATAAGTGCAATACTATCATCAAATGTCCATGGAAAACATTTTACTGTAACTAAACTTGAAGTTGGATTGTTGAAAAAATCTTCCAACAAAGTTGGCATTAATGGCACTGCATCTGCGAACTCAGACTTGAAAAAATTAAGAACCTCATCCTGTGTTTTTAAAGTATCAAAAGATTTTTCACCTTCGAAAGGCATAAATAAGGTACACGTAAAATTTCCATCAGGATTTGGAAGTGCAATCATCATAAAACTGCCACGCGGCCAAATATGCAAAGCATTTTTCTCCAATAAAAATTCACCATTTGGACCGGGTGGAATAATCAACTCCTTGTACCCACAATCAATATAATGCTGTTTATATTCAAATCGGTCGCTGGTTAATTGCATGTTTAACCTACTTGCACTAAATGCTCCATCAGCGCCAAGTAAGATGTCATACTTATTGTTGCTTAATTGATTTGATGTTGTGTGTTCAAAAACAGCTTCTTTCTTTTGACGATTAACCGAATTACATTTAGAATCAAAGTAAATTTTCACATTCTCATGTTGTTCGGCCAAATCCATTAATTTCATGTTTATATCAGCTCTGCTAACACTGTAAATTGCCTGATCTTCTTTGCCGTATGGTTGAAAGGTATTTGAACCGTCTTTATTATGGATAGCTCTTCCATACATCGGAATCGCGATTTTTTTTATTTCATTAGCAATTCCAACACCTTGTAAGCCTTTCCAACCTCTATCACTTAATGCAAGGTTAATGCTCTTTCCGGCACTCATGCTTACTTTTCGCATATCACTTCTACGTTCATAAATTGAAACCTTGTATCCCCTCTTAGCTAAATAAATAGAGGCCAGTGAACCAACTAAGCCTGCTCCAACAATTGTAATTTGTTTGCTCATAATTTTAATTTTTTGCTTGTTCGTATCGTTCAATAATTAATTTAACCAACTTGTGACGAATAACATCCGTATTATTTAATTCAATGATATCAATGCCTTCGGTATTTTTTAAATATTTTAAAGCCTGCAATAAACCACTAGGTTGCTTATTTGGTAAATCAATCTGACTTGTATCTCCTGTAACAATAAATTTGGCATTAGCACCCATTCGAGTCAAGAACATTTTCATTTGACTTTCTGTCGTATTCTGAGCCTCGTCGAGAATGACAAATGCATTATCCAATGTTCTTCCGCGCATGAATGCTAAGGGTGCGATTTGAATTACCCTATTCTCAATATATTGATTAAGTTTATCTGCGGGTACCATGTCGTTTAGTGCATCGTAAAGCGGTTGCATATAGGGGTCCAGCTTTTCCTTTAAATCACCCGGCAAAAAACCTAAATTTTCACCTGCTTCTACTGCCGGTCTGGTTAAAATAATTCGTTTAACTTCTTTATTTTTTAAAGCCCTTACTGCCAAAGCAACAGCGGTATAAGTCTTTCCGGTTCCTGCCGGACCAACTGCAAATTGCATATCATTTTTAAAAATGCTGCTAACCATGCGTCGTTGGTTATCAGTTTTTGCTTTAATAACTAAACCGTTGTTACCAAACAAAATTACATCGCTGCCGGATTGGTCGGTTTGTTTTTCTAATAAGTTATCGCCTGTTTGCCCAAGTAATCTTTCAATCACAGTGTCTGTTAATACGCCTGTTTTATGATAATAATCAACCAACATATTCAATTTCTTTTCAAACTGCAAAATATCATTTTGTTCACCTATGGCCTTTAAAGAATAGCCTCTGGCTACCAGTTTTAATTTTGGGAAATGCCGTTTAATGATATTTAATTTCACATCGTTAACACCATAAATTTCAACGGGTTCTACAGAATCTATTGTAATTAGTTTTTCAGTCATTAGAAACAAACGTTTAAGTACTTAGAAATGTTTATAATTTTGTTAATGTAAGCATTTTGTAAGTTTAGTTAAGGGGTATTTTTTTGTTTATTTTTGAACAAATGAGCCTTATAACATTAACTACAGATTTAGGTTACCGCGATCCTTATTTGGCCATTGTTAAAGCAAATTTGCTAAGTAAAGCAAGCCATGTAAATGTAATTGATTTAAGTTGCGATGTTAAAAATAGTTCTATAACTGATGTTGCGTATATTATTCGACAAGCGTTAAAAAGTTTTCAAGCCAACACAATTCATTTAGTGGGGATAAAAAGTGGGCCTAAAAGTCAAACCAATAAAAGTAATGAGGCCGACAACACCCGTTATTTAATAACCCAAATTAATAAACAGTACATTGTTTCGCCCGATAACGGACTATTTACACTTATCGATAAACAGTTTAACGAAGTTGTTTACCAGATCTATTACAATGACAATTCTAAACATCGTTTTTTTTTAAATGATGTGTTTGTAGAAGTTGCTTTGCATTTAGCCGGTAATAAATCTATAAATGAAATAGCAAACCAAACCACAGATTATTACAAGATCTACGATTTTGAACCCTTTTTAAGCGGTACCATTTTAAAAGGAAAAAAAATTTATATTGACGATTTTGGAAATATTATAACGAATGTAACAAAAGAAATTTTTGATCAGTACATTGGCAATAAACCTTTCACAATTAAATTCCCCGGTGCTAAAATACAACAGGTAAGCACAACCTACGATGATGTAGACTTTGGTAAAGCCTTAGTTTTATTTAACTCGTTTGGCTATTTGGAAGTTGCATTTAATGGTGCGAGCGCCTATAAACAATTATTTCCTAGAGATATTGGGATTAATTTTGAATTTAATTTAATGATTGAATTAGACACACCATAACATGATTCATAGAATTGTAAAGCTCACATTTAAGGAAGAACATATTCCTGCATTTAAAAAATTATTTGAAGACAACTGGCGAGAAATAAAAAATCAAAAAGGATGTTTTGATGTGAAGCTGTTACAGGATAAAAACAACCCCGGTATTTTTTTCACTTATAGTTTATGGGATTCAGAAGTTAGCATAGAAAATTATAAAAACAGCGAGTTGTTTAAATTTATTTGGCCTAAAACAAAAAGTTTATTCGGCGATAAGCCTGAGGCATGGAGTACGGAGGTTTTACAAAATTAACTCACGTAGCTATTAGAGGTTATTACTTTAAAAAATGAGGCCTACTTAAAATATTTTCTTTCGGCCTGATTTACATTGAACACGATTTTATTTTAACTAATTATTATTTGCCTGGTTGAAGCAGTATTTTGCTTTTCAATTTTTGGAATGTTTATTTTTAATATACCATCTGTATAAGTTGCAGAAATTTTTTCTAAATCAATTTGCTCTTTTGGTAAAGTAAAAGAACGCTTAAAAGAGAAGTAATTAAATTCTTTTCTTATGAAATTAGATTCCTGATTATCTGTTTTGTTGCTAACTTCAGCCGAAATAATTAACTTATTATGATCTACTTCTATTTTAAAGTCAGATTTAACCATACCGGGAGCAAGAACTTGTAACTCGTAATGATCGTTATTAGACAAGATGTTGACGGAAGGTGTAAAATTTGAATGATTTAATCCTTTATTAGTCCAATGAAATAGATCTTTCATTAAAAAATCATCAAAAAAAGAATTTAGTTGCTTGTTTCTGTTCATCGCTTGATGATTAAGATTACTAATTGTTGTTTCCATAATTTATTTGTTTTAATTGTTTTTAATAACAAACCATCAAACGAAATACCATTTACGTTTTTTAAGATATTTTTAGAAATCCTAAAAGTAATTACTGAAAAAAAATCAGCAAAATCGATTCTCTTATGACATTTTTTCCTTTTACGGAACAAATAGTCCGAATTAATTGTTACTCGACAACCAGCTTAAGAAATTTTGAATCTTTAGATGATTCTGAGTTAATTTTAATAATGTAAATCCCTTTAGAAAAGGTTGAACAATCAACATTTAAATTACCATTAACCTCCTTGCGTCGATAAATCCTCTTCCCTATTCCATCGTATATTTCAACTGTATAATAGGCTAAATCATTGCGATGAATACAAAAGTTATTTTTTGCCGGGTTTGGAATTAATTGAATGGATTCTGTTTTACTATTATTTGATTCCAGATCAGTACAAGTTAAAACAAATTGCGTATACGTGCTTTGTGCCGTACAATTATTTACACTGTTGGCATTTACTGTGTATGTACTTGTTACAGTTGGTGTAATTATTAAATTCGACCCACTAAAACCAGAACTCCAAGTATAGGTAAATGGTCCAGATGGTCCACTGCCACTAGCCGTAAGTGTTGCAGAGGAACCTGCGCAAAGGCTTGGTTGACTTGATGTAATTGCAACTGCAGCAGCAGAAGGTTGTGTTATAGTTGTTGTGAGTGTAGCTGCAGACCCACAAGTGCTTGTTACAATACAAGTATATACATTTGGAGCCAAGCCTGTTGCCAAAACAGAATTGCCTCCGGTAGGAGACCATGAATAAGTTAAGCCGGTTGGGTTAGAATTAATAATAACGGATGCAGTACCATTTGCATAACCATTACATGTCACTTGCGTGGAAATAATATCCGCTAATACCTCAGGGCAATCATACAGTTTAACCAAAAAACCATCGAAACCGCCACCACCATAGACAGATTGGTGAGAACCCATTGAAGCAATAGCTATACCACTATTGGTAGAACTTCTTCCGGCGATGTAAATATTATAATTAATATCGATGCAACCAGCCAGAGGATAATCATTTCCTATTTCGCCATAGTAGGTTCCCCATTTTCTGGTACCATTAGTGCCATCAAATTTAACTAAATAGCCGTCAAAGCTTCCACCGCCAAAAACGCTTTGATAGCTTGAGGATGTGGCCATAACAGTTCCTGTGCTGCTACCGGTTTGGCCGGTTAAATAAACATCGTTAACTGCATCAGTAAAACAAGAAACACCATCTTCATAATCGATCCCACCATACAAGGTTCCCCACATTCTGGTTCCAGCTGAATTAAATTTCGCAAGATATGCATCTGCAAATCCTCCACCAAAGATTGTTTGATGCGCGCCCGGAGAACATACGAGAATACCACCGCCAGTATCTGTTGAACCAGAAATATAAATAGAACCAGCGGCGTCAACATTGCAACCAGATCCTGTTTCTTCATTAAAACCTCCGTAATACGTAGCCCATTGCCTCACACCGCTGGAATTAAATTTCACCAAATATGCATCTTTTGATCCACCGCCAAAGGTAGGTTGGTGACTTGCTGCACTGGCTATATTTGTGCCTGTGTTAGATGTTGAATTACCTACAATATAAATATTTCCAGCGTTATCTGCATCACACCCAAATGCATATTCCGCTCCAAAATCCCCATAATAGGTTCCCCAAAGTCTGGTGCCGGTTGGCGAAAACTTAGCCACAAAGGCATCCCATGCACCTCCGCCGTAAACGGACTGATGCGCAGCTGAAGTAGCAATTGCAGTTCCGCCAGTTGAGGAAGTATATCCGCAAAGAATAACGTTTCCTAAATTATCAATTGTAACCCCTTGCCCGTATGCATTCATTATTCCATTATAATAAGTTCCCCATTGCCTTACACCATTTGAATTAAATTTCACCAAAAACGCATCAACATTTCCGTTTAAGCTTGATTGATGAGCCCCAGGCGTGCTAATCCCGCTATTAGAATCTGTATAACCACTAACATATAAATTATTAGTTGCGTCAAAGGTAATGGCTGTTGCCACATCTAACGTTGTTCCACCATAGTAGGTGCCCCATAAACGAACACCGTTAGTGTTAAATTTTGCAACAAAGGCATCGTTCGTTCCACCCGCATAAACTAATTGATGTGAACCCGCTGTAGCAATGTTGCCTGTTGATTGCGTGTAACCACAGATGTATACGTCTCCATTGTTATCAACTGTATTGCCATACGCAAAATCATTTCCGCTGCCGCCATAATAGGTTCCCCAATAGCGAATCATAGGGTCGATAGTTAATGGTAAACTTTTATCGTAATCACTCACTTTAAAACTAACCACGTTACCGTTTAATTGCCAACTAACCGGTATTGTTTGTTTTCCTTGAAAAGCAATTGGCGCCTCTTCTATTAAGTTACCTAACGGCGTTTGGATAACTAATTCTCCCGCCTTATTAATGGACAAATTTGCTCCCTTGATTTGTAATTGTATGGCGCGCGGATCTGAACCGGGATTTAAAATAAAATCGTATTTCAAATTAGATTTTACAGAGTACCACTTTAAATCAATAAAAGGATACAGATTTTTGTAAGTGATAATTTGATAAGAATGAACGTTTAAATAAGTTGATTCAGAAGAATAATAGTTTGTTGTTGAGATGGCTTGTTGACTCGGCTCAATTAATTGCCCGGAGGCATTTAGCCATTGTAAATCAACTCGATAAAATTCCGTTTTACCGGATGATACCATTTTTTTTACCGAAAGTGGATTGTGAGCAATGTCTTCAAGGGGTAACGGTTTACTTAACTGATAACTCATACCCTTTGACTTAAAGTGAACAGAAAACTGCTTATGCGTTGCTGTGTAAAAAACAGTCTTATTTGGCTCCCCAAATTGATTTTTAACCTGCCCAAAATTTTGTTCGAACAAGACTTGAGCCGGACTCTTAGTTGTAAATCCTAAAATTAAACTTAAAATAACTATTTTAATCCGGTATTTCCGCTTCACAAATTCATTTTAACGAAGATACAAAATTAATCCGAAAAAAAAATATTTGAAGTTTTTATATTAACCTACAGCAGTTTAAAGGCAAATACATTAGTTTAGTTAAGGTTAAATGTTTCGCCTTTATTAGGCAACACTACATCCTGATAACCCTCTGCCATTAATTTTTCTTTGAAGGCAACTTTAGCATTATTTTCGCCATGTACTAGAAACACTTTTTTAACTTTAGATTTTTCCTGACAAGATAGAAATTTGATCAATTCGGCATAGTCACCGTGTGCGCTGTATGAATCAATCACTTCTACTTCAGCATTAACCGTGTAGTATTCGCTAAAAATACGCACCGTTTTTTTCCCTGAACGTATATCACCTCCTAATGAATTAGGTGAACAATAACCTACTACCAACACCGTATTTTTTGGGTCAGAAATGTTATGTGCCAAGTGATGTTTAATTCTGCCGGCGTCCATCATCCCCGAAGCTGAAATGATCACACAGGCTTCTTTACTTTGATTTAATTTCATTGAATCTACACGTTCTCTAATGTAGGTTAGATTATTAAAGCCAAAAGGATCTAAATCTGTTTGAATGTAATTTTGTAATTTTTCATTAAAACAATCCACGTGCTCTCTCATCACATCAGTGATACTGGCCGACATTGGACTATCCACGTAAACTTTAATTTCGGGGAGTAAGCCTTTATTTTTAAGTTTATCTAAAATAAAAACAATCTCTTGTGTTCTTCCCAAACTAAATGCGGGGATAATTAATTTTCCTTTCTTTTCCAGGCACGTATGGGTAATAACATTTAATAAGTGAGTTTCAGCATCTGTATCCGTTTCGTGCAGTTTATCACCATAAGTTGACTCACAAATGATATAATCTGCCTGCGGAAATGGTTCGGGATCCTTTAGCAATAAATCATTATACCTGCCAACATCGCCTGAAAAAGTAACTTTAATTAACTGTCCGTCCGGTTTAGTTAATTCCAAATTTACAACCGCGCTACCTAAAATATGTCCGGCATCTGTATACATAAAACTTATTTCATCATTCAACACATGACGATGATGATAGGGTATAACTTTAAAATGTTTTAAACATTTTTCGACATCCTTTTTTGTATAAAGCGGTTTTAATGGATCCAGTTGCTTAGCTACTCTTATTTTGTTTACATGATCTATATCACTTTGATGAATGTTAGCACTGTCATATAAAAGCACCTCTACAACCGGCAACGTTGCAGGCGTGCAATAAATGGAGCCAATAAAACCTTGCTTTACCAGTAATGGCAAGTTACCGGAATGGTCAATATGTGCATGCGATAGAATAACAGTATCAATTGTGGCCGGTTCAAAACCAAAGTGACGGTTTAAGGTATCTGTTTGTTTACCCATTCCTTGGTATAAACCACAATCTAACAACACATTATAACCTGAGGTTGTAGTAATAACATGCTTACTACCGGTAACGGTTTCTGTGGCACCAAAAAATTTTACTTTCATTTATTTAAATTATTAAGATGGAAGAAGAAATAAAAAGAACTTACCCTAAGGTATTCAATTGTTCTTCTTTTAATAGAATGATTTGCTTTAAGAGGATTATTTCTTCCTCCAATTGCTCTTTACTTTTGTTGGCGTCGTCTCCTGTCCATAGTTTATTTATATAATATGGTTTTTCAAAATTCAACAAATTTTGATTATCACTTCTAAAAAAACTGTAAAGCGGAACTCTTAATGCTTTCGAAATAAGTTCAAGATTGCGTAAATCGAGGGTTTTATTATTTAATTCATTGCTTAATTCTTCTTCGGGCATATTTAAAAAATCTGCCAATTGTGCGAAGGTGTAATTCTCTTTCTCGAGAATTTTAATAAGTTGTGATTTTATATCCATTTCCAGAACATTAAATTACCTATTTTTTTTCAATTCCAAATGAATTATAGGCAATAGTATATTCATTATTGAAATCTTTGGCCTTTAAAGACTTTAAACCAAGTCCATTTAGATTATTGGCAAGTTTCACGGCTTTACTCCAGAGATTAGATTTTTTAACATTGACCGTTGGCTTTTTAATGTCGTCCGTTTCAGTTTCAGTGTCTTTTTCTTCATTCAAAACCAATATCGCCTCGGTTTTTTCTTCTGAAAAGGTTGGTGTAGTGCTATTACTAATTGGTATTGTTAAAGTATACTCGGGATTGGAATTTATAGTTGGTTGAACTGTTTGGTTAACAATAGCTAATTGTTTATCAATATTTAATGTTGTAGTATCATTTCCTACTGATTGATTATAAGGTTTAGTGTTAGTATATTTTACAAGCATTTTATTTTTATAATTTGGTTTTGTTGATGCCAAATTTGACGCTTGATTTGATTTTGGGTTCGAATAAGTACTTCCAATATTTATTTGATTTTTTAAAAGAATTTTTGCTGAAACTCTGCCCTCCTTATCAGAATCCTTTAAGAATAAAACCAGCATACTTAATGTAAAAACCATGGTTGCTGCTGCAGACCAAAACTTTGTCTTCCCAAATAAACTAATAACTTTTGTTGGTTGTTTTTTCAGTTCCTGCTTAAATGGATAAGTAACATTTAAATCAGACTTAGAAACTGTTTTTTGATAGCGTATTAATTCTTCTTTTTCAATATTAGTTAAACTTTGTTCACTTAAGCCACCTTCCAAAACAAGAATAGTTTTGTTTGAAATAATTAAATCATCCTCTGTTCTGTATAAAAGTTGTTTATCAACTATTTCAATTTCAGGAATCAATTGAGTTGCTATATAAGCCTTCAATTGCTTTTGTATAGCTTTATTTTCAAGTAATTCGTCTTCAAAACATAATTTGTCATCATCGGTTAAATTACCTTCCATGTAATCAAAAATTCTTTTTTGATTACTAAAAAAATCCTGGATATAGACTAAATTTTTGTCTAATTTTAAATGCTCAAGCTCTTTACTAAAATAAGTTTGTTTGTATCTATTGAGTAGTTTATGAAGTTCATGATTTGATTTTAAATCATTTTCAAAGTCCTCTAATTCAATTGCACTAAGCAGCCCTTCTAAAAAAGAAATAACTTTTTTATTTTCAGTTGATTGAGTCTCTCTTTTTAAACTATTTTTTAAATCAAAATCCGAATTCAATGGTTCAACTTTTGGCAATTCCACTGCATCAAATTCAATTCCTAACTCCGGATGCTGATCAGCAAATCTTTTCAATTCTATTGTAAATTCAGCATTCAGATTACCTTCATAATAATCAAGCAAAAAGGCTTCGTAATTATTTATATTAATAGATTCCATTATACCAGCACCTCCATCCTTCCAATATAATTTTTCAAAAAATTACGTGCTCTGAAAATATAAACTTTTACTTGGCTTTCCGAAAGTCCTGTTATTTGACCAATTTCGGCGTAATCATAACCTTCATAATCACGCAACAGAATAACAGATTTTTGAATTTCCGGTAATTGATCTAAACCTGCATTTAATATTTCTTTAATGTCAGAATATTGCTTTGTGTGACTATGTGAATTAAAGTCAACTTCAGAAAAATTTGTTTGTTTTTTTTGCTTACGTGTAAAATCAATTAAGGTATGGTAAGCAGCCGTAAATAAGTATGATTTGGATTTAGACGCCTCAATTGTCTCTACTTTTATCCACATTTTCTCAAACGTATCCTGCACAATATCCTTAGCATTATCCTTATCCTTTATATGCTTAAGAATAAATCGATAAACAGCATCTGCATACTCATCAACACATTGGTTATATTCGGAAATAGTCAAACTTAATAATGTAATAATGTTGAGACGTTGCAAAGCCTCAAATAGTTACAAATTTAATTACTTTTATGTAATTGTATATCAAATACTTAAAATTAATTCAATAGTTTTTTCCAAATTTTCAGGATCAACTTCCGCATAATCCCATTGTAAAACTTTTAAATAGTTAATATTAAGTTGACGAATTAAATCACGACTAAATTTATTCTCTCGTAAACTATCTTTTTGCCATTGAATTGAATTATTAATAACCAAAACTAAATCA
>B570J29032_109959270_pt1 | contig 21156 bp, 14 predicted proteins | sample LakMenEpi16Nov12_FD_29032 | JGI IMG/M metagenome (IMG submission 29032) | reverse complement strand
GGCCAGCCACTTTCACCGCTCTGTGTGGACATCCGGCGGTGGTAGACACCTATGATCTCAGATTTCCACTGGGGGCTCATATCGAATTGACTCAGGATGCGGATCTGATGCTGATTGCCCCTGCCACAGCTCGGTTGCTGGCCAGTTGTGCGCACGGACTGGCGGACGATCTGGTTTCTACGCTGTACCTATCCTGCGCTGGAAAGGTGCTTATGGCTCCCGCAATGAATTGCCAGATGTGGGAAAAGGCAGCAGTTCAGCGCAACGTAGCTCAGTTGACTCAGGACAACGTGTCCTTTGTCGGACCGGAACAGGGGTGGCTCAGTTGTCGCCAACAGGGTCTGGGGCGTATGGCCGAACCCGAGCAGATTTTGCAGGCCATCGAGCAACTGCTGGGATCATAACGAACAGGTATACTCACGAGAGCCAATCGCGATGGCGAGAATTCTGATTACCTCTGGTCCAACGCGCCAGTATCTTGATCCCGTGCGATATTTGACCAATGCCAGCAGCGGGCGAATGGGCAGCGCGCTTGCCGAAAGCGCTCTACAGGCTGGGCATCAAGTGACGGTGATCACTGGCCCGGTCGGTATCGAATACCCTTCGGGGGCAAACGTGCATCAGGTGGTGACTACGCAGCAGATGCTTGAGGCTGCGGAACAACTTTTCCCGATGCATGACGGTTTGATTGGGGCTGCGGCACCCTGCGATTACATGCCTCAGAAAATTCACACAGAGAAAATCACCAAAGATGGCCGACCGCTGCAACTGGAACTGATCGAGACACCTGACATCGTTGCCACCGTAGCCAGTCGCAAGCGGGCCGGTCAGTGGGTGGTAGGCTTTGCCCTAGAGACCGAAGATCAGCGTTTTCGAGCCATTGTGAAAATGCAACGCAAGTGCTGCGACCTGATGGTCAGCAACAGTCCCACAGCGATCGACTCGGATGACAACGAAGTGGAGATCTTGACGCCAGATAGCCTTACGCTGGCACAAGTATCCGGTACTAAACTTCAAGTAGCACAAGCGATCATCAAAGCGATCCATACGAGATTGTTGCCTGGCTGATCAGAGCATCGGTCCCGGAAATATCGATAGTAATCGTTCACACAGTTTGTAGGGTGGGACAACGCTCTCCGCTTAGAATCGTTATCCAATTTCTTGTCACCGATCTGGCTGGAAAGCCACGGAGTAAAGAGCATTGACTGCAAGCACCACAGAAATTGACTTAAACATTCGCCTGGGGCGACTGAATTTGCGTAATCCCATTTTGGTGGCTTCGGGTACTTTTGGATATGCGCGCGAGATGGCTGGAGTGGTCGACCTGAGTACCTTGGGCGGAATCCTGCCGAAAACCATTACACTCAATCCGCGTATAGGGAATTCGCCTTGGAGAACTATTGAAACGGCCGCCGGGCTTTTGAACTCAATCGGCCTGGATAACGATGGCGTAGACTATTTTACGCAGCACCACCTGTCCTATTTGCGAACCCTTGATACAGCGATTGTTGTCAGCATCGCAGGTAAGAGTCGCGATGAATTTGTAGAGCTTGCTCGACGTATCGAAGCTGCCGGAGGTGCGACTGCGCTAGAGCTGAACATTTCCTGTCCCAATGTCAGTGGCGGCGTGGACTTTGGAACGGACCCGCTGGCCTGCCAGCAGGTTGTCGAATCGGTGCGTCAGGCTTGCAATTTGCCGCTGCTGGCCAAGTTAACGCCTAATGTTACGCGGATTGCCGATGTCGCCAGAGCGGCTCAAGCGGGTGGTGCTGACGCGATAAGCTGTATCAACACCCTATTGGGAATGGCGATCGACTGGCGGCGTCGCCGACCGATCCTTGGTAATGTACTGGGCGGACTGAGCGGCCCGGCGATCAAACCGGTAGCCCTACGCTGCGTTTACCAGGTAGCACGATCTGTCCAAATTCCCGTGGTTGGCATCGGTGGAATCGCGACGATCGACGATGTCATGGAGTTTATGGCCGCCGGTGCAAGTGCGGTTCAAGTGGGAACTGCCAACTATTATGATCCTCAAGTTAGCCAGCTTTTAGTGGATCAATTGCCTGTAGCTTTGGCGGAACTGGGAGTACAATCTGCATCCCAGGCGGTAAAGACGTTTTAGGCAAGTCACCTGTTTTGCTAACTGAGATTGATCACGAAAGCCATGCGCGTATTATCTGGAATACAACCCACTGGACGATTTCACTGGGGCAACTACTTTGGAGCGATCCAGCAGTACATTCAATTGCAGGAAGATCATCAAGGCTACTATTTTATTGCCGATTTACACGCCTTGACCACCGTGCGCGACCCTGAACTCTTGAGGCACTACAAGCGCGAAGCCGCTTTGGATCTATTGGCCTTAGGGCTTAATCCCGCGAAAGCGGTGCTATTTATGCAATCCGATGTGCCGGAGGTATCGCAGCTCACATGGATCTTGATGACCTGCACACCCATGGGATTGCTGGAGCGATGCCACGCCTACAAGGACAAAAAGGAACGCGGGTTGACCGCCGATGCCGGATTGTTCACCTACCCGGTGCTGATGGCTGCAGACATCCTAGCGTACGATGCAAACTGGGTTCCGGTGGGCCAAGACCAAGTGCAACACATCGAGGTCTGTCGCGATTTAGCCAACAGTTTTAATCATCTGTTTGGGCAGGCCTTTGTGTTGCCCGAAGCGAAACTTCTGAACCAGGCTGCCAAGGTCCCTGGAGTAGATGGCGAGAAAATGTCCAAAAGCTACAACAATACCATCGAACTGTTCGAAGAGCCCAAGGCCATGCGCAAAAAGATCATGCGTATATCGACGGACAGCCGCCCTATGGAACAGCCCAAGGAGCCAGATTCAGATCACTTGTATCAGCTCTATCAACTGTTTGCTTCTCCGGATCAGATTGCTCAGATGGCTGACATGTACCGTCGAGGTGGATTTGGATATGGAGAAGTTAAAAAGCAACTAGCTGAAGTGGCTGAGAATTACTTTGCGACCGCGCGCACGCGACGGCAAGAATTGGCTAGTCGCCCCGACACCGTACAGGACATATTAGCCGATGGCGCTCGTTGCGCCCGAGATCAGGCCAGTCAAGTCCTAGCACGAGTATCGCAGGCATGTGGGCTTACTGCCCAGTAGGACCGCCTGTTACGTTATCTTGCACTACGAATGAAACCAACCATGACTACTGCTATGGCCGCTTCTGCTTGGACCGAACTTCCTGATCATCGGCGTATCATTCTGATGACCGATGGCTACTCGACGCCACACTATGCCAAGACGGCCATGAGTCTTCTGCGATACCGGCCCAGTGAAGTGGTGGCCGTGTTGGATCAGGAGCATGCTGGTAAGACTGCCGATCAATTATTTAAGATGGGTCACGGGGTACCCGTCATCGGCAGTCTCAATCAAGTGCCGCCTTGCGACTCGCTGTATATGGGTATTGCTACGGCCGGAGGAAAGCTGCCTGATGCTTGGCGTCCGATCATTCGTCAAGCGATTGAAATGAAGATGGATATTGTGTCTGGGCTACACGACTTTCTGGTCGAGGACACTCAATATGTACAACTGGCACAGCAACATGGAAGCCGATTGGTTGACGTGCGCCGCAATCGTTACAAGTCGACTGCCAAATGCCGCGAATTTCCCTGCGAGAACATTCGCGTTCACTCAGTCGGCAATGATTGTAGCGTGGGCAAGATGGTAGTCGCGTTGGAGGTGCAAAAGGAGTTGTCGACACGCGGGCATAACGCACAATTTGCAGCCACGGGTCAAACCGGCATCATGATCTCGGGCAATGGAGTTCCGGTGGATTGTGTTGTATCCGACTTCGTCAACGGAGCCGTTGAAGAATTGGTAGGGCAACATGAAAGAGCTGACTTTGTGCTGATTGAAGGGCAAGGCAGTTTGGCGCACCCGGCATTCTCGGCAGTGACTGCGGGCCTATTGCACGGTTGTGCTCCGCAAGGGCTTCTGTTCTGTTATGAAGCCAATCGCAAACAGGTCAAAGGGCTAGACAGTGTCCCTATCGTGGCCATCGAACGACAACTGGCAGCCTTTGAAACCATGGCCAATCTTCGCTATCCATGTCGAGTGATTGGGATGGGCATCAACACTCGCAGCCTGAAGCCTGACCAGGCGCAGCAAGAGGTGGAGCAAGCCGAAGCGCGTTTCGGACTGCCCGCATGTGACGTCTACCGCCAAGGCGCGTCCAAATTAGCCGATGCTTGCGAGCAACTTCGGCGACAGCTTCTGACCAAGTAGGCTAGCGTGCCAAGCGTTCATCTTGAGTAATCAGGTGGAACCCACACCCACTCGGTTTGTTCTTGTGGCGGTTTGATGTCGAAAAGTCCAGCAGATTTATCAAATCTTAACTATCTCGACTTCGTAGCACTGTCATCGCGGTGGTTCACGTAGCAAGCCTGATGTGGTAACATCAATCGGTGTCCTACGAGCAATCAATAGAAGATGCCGGCCTCGCTTTGTATCGTCAAAGCGATGATCGAACGGGTTTACAACTATTTCAATGACGGTGAAGCGATGAAACGCAGAAATTTTTTCCAAACTACTTCGATGGGATTTTTAGGGCTGGGTATGATCGGTTCTCAAAGCACGGCTTGCCAGTCGTTGGCGGCAGAGAACAGTTCCAATTGTGCTGGGACCGCCAAGAACATTATCTTTCTTGTCAGCGACGGAATGAGTGCTGGAACGTTTCAGTTGTCAGAGCTTTATGCGCAAGTTAAGTATGGCGGTACGACTTTCTGGGGTGATCTGTTTCGGCAAGGAAGAGTTCGGCGGGCACTGATGGATACCGCTTCGGCCAACTCTTGGGTGACCGACTCGGCAGCCGCCAGTTCGTCGTGGGGCGGCGGCGTACGCGTAAACAACGGGTCGCTAAATGTTGGTCCGCAAGGTGAACGTTATCGACCTATTCTTCAGAAATTCAAAGCTTCGGGAAAGGCTGTTGGCTGCGTGACCAGTGTCCCCATTACGCATGCGACTCCGGCTGGATTTTGTGTCAATCAGGCAAGTCGTGGTGATCAGGCAGAAATCGCGAACGAGTATTTGAAGTTGCGTTTTGACTGCATGCTGGGTGGTGGCCAAGAGTATTTCGCTGCTGAGAAGCGAGCTGATGGCCAAGATCTTTTTAAGGCGTTTCGGGACGCCGGATTTCATGTCCCAAGAAGCTTGCAAGAACTGAACAATCTGCCTGCCGATCAACAGCCGGTGCTGGGCAGCTTTTATGAATCAGGAATCCCTTATGCTCTGGACCACCAACAGGATGCCACTCTGAAGCAAACTGTCCCCGATTTGGCTGCCATGACGCGAGTTGCTCTTGAGCGACTGTCAAAACAGACAAAAGGATTTGTGCTGCAGATCGAGGGCGGAAAGGTAGACTGGGCAGCACACGCCAACGATACAACCGCATTGATCTACGAACAACTTGCCTTTGATGCCGCCGCCCGCGAAGCAGTTGCCTTTGCAGACCAAGCGTTGGAAACCCTGGTTATCATTACAACGGATCACGGAAACGCCAATCCTGGCATTTTGGGAACTACAGGTGCCAACAAGAGGTTCGAAAGTTTGATCGACGTCCGCCATACGAACGCTTGGGTCTTCGACGGCCTGCCTGCCCAGGTTCAAGCCGATGAAATTCGGCAGCGTGTTCAATACGCTCAGGGCTTAGAATTGACACAGCAGGAGGCTATGGTTCTGCAGGAGCATATCGCTCCACTGTCTGCCGAAGATCGCAAGGATGCACGCAAATTGCCCTTCGCCAAACTAGCAAACATCCAGAAGCAGCATACCGGCATTGGCTGGGCAGGCGACGATCATTCGGGTGATTATGTCGAGCTATCCATGTTGGGGCCCGGCAGCGAGATGCTGCCGACTTTCGTCAAGAATACAGACTTGCACACTTTTATGCTGAAAGCCGCTGGCTTGGATGCAGAAGTTCAGGTCGGGTAGTAGCGTTCGATGGCAGCACTCGTGGAAATGTCCTTGTAGAATCTACTGGTGTCAGTTCCATTTAGACGTTTTCCACCAGGCCAGTGCTGTCTCCAAAAGATTGTGTTTCAACGCCCAGTCGCTGGAGCATCGTGACGAACAGATTAGAAAGGGGCAGGTCTTGAGCAGTAGGCTTGTCTTGCCAGGGCTCGCGGTCCCCTAACCATGGTCCACCTTGAAAATTTGCCCCCGCTTGATTGATATACTGCCCATGCTGAAAGCCCATGTTCTTGCCTCCAGCCAAAATGATTGGATAATTGCGAGACAAATGAAACGCGCTGGAGGCTGATCCGTAAAGCAATAATGTATTGTCCAACATCGATCCGGTACTTGCCGGTTCCGGAGTCGCTTTGAGTTTGCTAACAAATCGGCCAAATTCTTCATTCAGGAACCGACAATAAATCCCCAGATTCTTCCATCCATCAGGATTCTTTGTCTCGTGCGTCAATTGATGAGCCAAGTTAAATCCAACAGCTCGGGACAGATGGTCACTGCGACCAATTCCATTCTCACGACCGATTTGATAGGTAGCCACCCGAGTTGAATCGGTACGAAACGCTAGATAGATCAGATCAAACATCGTCTGCAAATACTCGCGAGGTTCGTCAGTAGTCAGTTCAAGATTAAGGCCGCTGCCATCCACTGCGGGTAGTGGTGCATTGAGCCAACGTTTGGCTTTTTCTACCTTGATTTCGGCCTGACGAACTGCCTCCATGTATTCGTCCAGGCTGCGGCGGTCTTCGGTGGAAAGTGATTTTCGCAGTGACTGGGCATCAATCAGCATCTCGTCCAGCGCGCTGCGACTGACCGCTAATCGCTTGGCCGAGCCGGTATCGCTTTTGACAAACAACATGTCGAAAATCTGCTTCGGTCGGTGCTCGGCCGGGATGGGCTTTCCATTGCGATCAAACGAAATCGTATGAGTACCGCGGGCTGTTCCGGTTCCGCCATCGGTAGACATCACCAGCGATGCAAATCGCGTTTCATCGCCGACTTGAGCTGCATAAGCCTGATCCAGAGAAATCGTGTTGGCGTAATCCATATCGCCGGAACCTGTGGCCGCAGCGGTCAAGAATTGATCGGCATTGTTATGGCCATGCACAATGCGACCGGCGACATGCGAAAACCCGGACAGTACTGTCAATTCGTCGCGCAGTGGCTGCAACGTCTCCATACACTTGGTAAACGTGAACTCCTTTCCGCTGCCATGTGGGAACCACGACCAGTCCTGATAGGCTGGATCGTTGGCTAGCGGCATGGGAACGCCGTCGGGAAAATAGAAACAGCCTAATCGTCTAAGACTATCGCTAGTGCCCGCTGTCGCCTTGGTACTTTGAGAGCCGAACAGCGGCAAGGCCAACGCTAGTCCGGAACCTCGCAGAAATCTTCGTCGGTCGATTCGAGTCAATAAGTCTCGCATTGTTGAGGGACCTTGTGGCGGTAATGGAATCAGGTCAGATGGTAAAGATCTGAGTTGGTTCTCTTAGAGCAATAGTCGGCATTCTAGCACAAATCACGGTGAATGCAGCAGTGTGACGCTTGGAGAATGCTGTTCGGGCACCGCCTTCACCAGGAAAGGCTGCCTACTGCACGTTGTCTGGATTGGATCTTTCCCTAGAATAATCTTCAATCTTTTTGGTGTTTTCCCAAATCTCTTCGCTGAAATCTGATTGAAACCTTTATCGATGTTAGAACGAAAGCCGCTATTTCCCAACGTGATTGAGCTGAATTTCCAAGCCGGACATATCATTGGCTGCAACGTCTATCTGGTGTATGACGGTGACGAGTGGTTGCTGATAGATATTGGCTACGAAGATTCAGTCCAGGAGATCATCGAATTGATTCGAGAGCTGGATTTCCCGCTCAGTCGCTGCAAAGCTCTTGTGGCAACCCATGCCGACGTCGACCACGGTCAGGGATTTGCATTGGCCAAACAAATGCTTAAGACCACTTTGGCTGCTCATCCCAAAGCGGCACGTTTGCTGGAGACCGGTGACAAGCTGCAAACTTTTGCGGAAATTGAGGCTCAAAATATTCGATTGAAAATGCCGTTAGTAACTGCCGACAAGCTGATTGATGAAGGATCGGTGATCGAGGTGGGGCAACTGAAATTGGAGGTTTGGTCGACTCCTGGACACGCCGACAGCCAATTGGCCTTCCGAATGGGGAATCTGCTTTTTAGCGGCGACAATATTTATCGCGATGGCTGTGTGGGAGCGATCGACGCTCATCATGGCAGTGACATCCCAGCCTTTATTCGTTCATTGCAGCGAATTCGAAACAGTGATGTGCAGTGGCTTTTGCCTAGCCACGGCCCGATCTTTCGCAAGGACAACGCCATGCTGGACAAGACGATCGAGCGGTTGCAGGGTTACTTGCACATGGCCGATTTTGGAACATGTGCGATCGATTGGCCTTTGATCGATCAGTGGGAAGAAGAAATCGCCAGCGGTAAGCTGCCGCAATAGAACATTCATCAACGGATTGCCACCATGTCTCGTTTTGTGCATGTTCGCCATAGGCCGCCCTGCCCATTGCCTAAACCCAGGGAGCTGATTTTGGTATCCGCACCGCTTCGAAGCAATGTAAACTTGAGCAGACTAGTGCGATTGGCGGGCTGCGCAGGGATCACTCAGATCATCCACAGTGGCACAGGAAAGGTAGATCGTGAAATTGCTCGTGACGCCGCCGAACACGTGCGGATCTTGACGCATCGCAGTTTGCCACCTGTGCTGGATCGATTAAAGAGCGATGGCTACTGCTGTGTCGGACTGGAGCAAACCACTGAATCGAATTGTCTGTACGACTATAGTTACCCTTACCGTACCGCCTTGATTATCGGCTCGGAACGTGAAGGTTTGTCACAAGAAATCCTTGATAGACTGGATGCGGTGGTGGAAATTCCCGTTTATGGAGTACCTGCTAGCCTGAACGTGGTGACCGCTGCGACGATGGCAGTCTATGAATATTGCAGACAACATCATCGATAACGGATACAATACTGCTGTTTAGCCTTCCGCAAAGGAAAAGCGATGAGTAACCCGACCTCCGAACTAAAACCGTTCTATGACGATGTTCAGGCGCATTACGACTTGTCCAACGATTTCTTCAAAGTGTTCTTGGACCCTTCGATGACCTATAGTTGCGCTTACTTCGAGCGTGACGACATGACGCTGGAAGAAGCACAGTGGGCAAAGATCGATCTCTCGCTAAGCAAATGTGATCTGCAACCAGGGCAAAAAGTACTAGAGATCGGCTGTGGCTGGGGAGCAGCCGCCTATCGAGCTGCTAGTCAACACGGTGTAGACGTAATCGGTTTGACGCTTAGTCGCAATCAACATGCCTACGCAACCCAGCGAATGCGCGGCCTACCGGACGGATCGGGCCGAGTAGACATTAGATTGCAGGGTTGGGAGGAATATGACGGTGGGCCGGTCGATCGCATCATCAGCATTGCAGCCTTTGAAGCGTTTCGCAAAGAGCGCTATACGGCTTTCTTTGAGAAATGTCGCTCGTTACTGCCAGAAGATGGTCGAATGCTGCTACACACGATCGTCCATTTTGAGGCACCAACGCTTCAGAAACTTGGCATTCCGCTGACTCATGAAAACGTGCTTTTTGCCAAGTTCATGGCTCGTGAGATTTTTCCTGGCGGGCAACTGTGTGAACCTGAGGTCATCATGGATCATGCGCAGCTGGCCGGCTTTACCGTGTCGAATACTCAATCACTGCGTCTGCACTATGTCCGAACTCTCACAATTTGGGCTAAGACGCTTTCGGAAAACAAAGATCGAGCAATTGCCATCAAAGACCAAGCCACTTACGATCGATACATGAAATATCTGACCGGCTGTGCCGACCATTTTCAGAGCGGACATATCGATGTGATTCAATTTGCGCTGGCCTGCCCGAATGCCAAGCCGCTTAGTCGGCAATACTGAGCTTGTTCGCTGGCTGCCTGCCGAAGCATTGCGGAACTTCCGGCTAGCGACCCCACCGATTCGGGGGAGAGTGACTCAGGTTGCGAGGAAAGTGCCGATATCTTGACGCGGGATTGATAGTTAGAACAAAAATCCTGATATACTGTTGGCGATTGGATTTTGGGAGTGTCTTTAACTTTGTGTAACATTGTGAGGCGTACAATGCGGATACAAGTATCTACTATTCTGACCCTGGTCACCTGTTTCTGTTCAAGTGTTCGCGGAGTTGAATCGACCAAGCAACAGCTTGCGATCGTTACCCTTGGAACGCAGGTAGAAGATCTCAAATTTGTGGACATACGCGGCCTGGAGAGAAACCTTCGAGAATTTGGTTCCTACCGAGCTGTTGTCCTGACGTTTACAACGACGACCTGTCCCTTGGTCCGCCAGTATCTTCCACGGCTGACCGAGCTGAATGCCGAGTTTCGGTCTCAGGGGGTTATCTTTGTGGCAGTCAATGTGGGGGCTGGTGACACTATCCGGCAAATGGCTTCTCAGGCGATCGACTATCAAGTTCCCTTCTATTTTGTAAAAGACATTGATGGCTCATGTGCGCAGGCACTTGGGGTTAGAAAATCTCCTGAAGTCGTCGTGCTGGACTCAAAGAACTCGCTTCGTTATCGTGGTCGCATCGATGATCAACTGCGCATTGGAGGCGCGAAGCCGGAAGCGTCGAGACATGATTTGCGAGAAGCCATCTTGGAGGTACTGGGAGACCTGCCGGTCAGTGTCCCTCAAACCGAGGTGGATGGTTGCTGGATCACGCCAGCGGCTAAACCAGTGGCAGCCGGCCCCGATGTTACTTGGTCAGGACAGATCGCAAAACTAGTACATCAAAAATGTTCTAATTGCCACCGCGCAGATACCGCTGCTCCATTTGAGCTTCAGACTTATGATGATGTCGCCAGCAATGCACAAATGATTGCTGACGTGGTCCGACTAGAAACGATGCCTCCTTGGTATGCATCACGTGCTCATGGTCAGTTTCAAAACGATACGTCATTAACCGGTGACGAGAAAAATATGCTGATCTCCTGGATCGCCGCTGGCTGCCCGGCAGGGGATCTGTCTGCCAGTCCAGAGCCGCCTTCAGCCCCAAAGACTCAGTGGCGCATTGGTGAGCCCGACTTGATCCTTACGATGGCGGAGGAGCATACGGTGCCAGCTACGGGGTTTGTTCCCTACAAGTATGTCTCGTTGCCTCATCATTTCAAAGAAGAGACTTGGGTCGAGGCGTTCGAGATCAGGCCGCTCAACGCGGCAGTCGTCCATCATTGCAATATGTTTCACATGTCGAAAGAGGGTGCTGGATCCGATACGTTTATCACCGGTTACGTGCCCGGTGGCCAGCCCATGGACCTGGGCAACTATGACAACGGAGTCGCTTATCGACTGCCGCCCGGATCGACGCTAAGCTTGCAGATTCATTACACGACCATCGGTACGGAGCAAAAGGGTCAGATCCAGGTAGGGTTACGGTTTCCACGACGCGAAGTCCGCAAGCGGCTGTACCATTTCATCGTGGATCCTCGCGGTTGGAAGATCTCACCCAACGACCCGGCGTTTCGTATCGAGGGTAGTCACACGCTGCCACGCAACGCAAATCTGTTGGGTATGTTTACCCACATGCACGTGCGCGGTCGAGATATGACCTTTATTGCCGAACAGCAAGGGCAGCCTGCTGAGACGCTGCTGCAGATTCCCAACTATAATTTTGACTGGCAACTGGGCTATGAACTGGCTCCCGGTAAAAAGGTTTTCCCCAAAGGCACTAAGATTCGCGCGGTGGCACACTATGACAACTCGCCATTCAACCCCTATAACCCCGATTCGAACGACACTGTTGAATACGGACCGCAGACGATCCACGAGATGTTCAATGGTTTTGCCTTTTATGTAGACCAGGACGAGACGCTGAGCATTCAAGTTGATCCCGCTAATGGCAAGGTGATTGACTAATGTGACAGTCGCATTCACTATCGAAACTTAGTTGGCTGGTTTCACAAGCCTGAATTCACCAATTTGTTTCAGTCTCCTTACTAGACCTATTCGACCAGAGATTCCGCAGCATCATGAAGTGTTTTCTAAGCAAGACTTTTTTCTGTTTAACCGCTGTCGCTATGCTTACGCAGTTAGCAGCGGCAGACATTTTGGCGATCGGGTTCTTCACAGGTAAGATTGAAAGGTTCGACGAAGTCACTCAGGCTCAAACTACATTTGCAGAATTGGCGGGCAACCCTGGCCTATCAGGGATCGCTTACAGTTCGAAAGTAAATAAAGTTTATATCAGTGCTTTGAATCATGGTGGAGTCTACATACTGAATGCAGCTACGGGAGCTACCGAAGGGTTTCAGATGTTGGGCTTTGGGCCGGGCGGATTGGCGGTAGCTGAAGACGGCGACGTGTATGTCACTGACTTTACGTCGAACTTGGTGCGAATCTATAACCCAACCTTGACCAACAGTCCGACGCTGATCAATGTTCCCGTGATGGGAGGCACCAGCGGTGTGGGATTTCTTGGCAACGGAGATTTGCTGATCGCAACGCTTGGTACAGGAGTCTTTCGCTATGACGGTAGCACTGTGACCCAGTTCACTACTAACCCAGCCGCTCAGTTGGCATCAGCACAAATCGTTGCTGATGCTTCCGACAATGTGTACATAGGACATGGCATCGGCTTTTCGGACAGTGTCTTAAAATTCAATTCGGGGGGATCGCTGATCGGTTCGATCACGGTTACGGACGCAATGGTTAGTGGAACAGGATCGGGAAGCGCAGTTGGTACCAGCCCCTCAGGTGTTGCGATTGACCGTGACGGAAATATCTTTGTGGGCGCACTGGGACGATCCAGTGCAAACGATCTTGGTGGGGAACGCGGTGGACTTTTTAAGTTTGATTCCAGCGGTACTTTGTTGCCGGGAGGAACTTTTGCTACGGGTTCCATGGCCTTCAGCGGCATAGCGATCCTGCCGGCAGTGGTTGTAGATACGTTTGTACGGCACGATGGCTGGTCTGGTCCCGGTTCTGCGATCGACTCCGGTAAAGAACTGTACCAACAGACCTCGATGCCTACTTCCCTTTCTTACAGCCATCTGATCAATACGAGTCGAGGTATCAACGCAGTAGGTTTCGATGTCCAAGATCTAGGATTGCCTGCAAACCTGAGCGCTAGTGATTTTGAGTTTCGAGTCAGTCCGGAAGGAGCGTTTGATTTGACCGCCAATCCGCCAACCGGATGGGCGATCGCGCCGGCCCCTGCAAGCGTCAACGTCACGCCCGACTCGCCCGATCGCATCATCATTGAGTGGGCCGACAATCAAATTGAAAACCGCTGGTTGAGAATCACGATGAAAGCTAACGCCAATACCGGACTGTTGAGGCCGCGGGTGTATTTCGTGGGGCACCTGAAAGGGGAAACGACTGGAAATGTTTCCGGTGGATTGTATACCGTTTTGGTAGCTGATATTTTGCAAGTCCGCAGTTCACTAACCTATTCTGTTAGCGCTGATAGTGTCCTGGACATTGACAAGACCGGCGTCATTCTGGTCAATGATATTTTGGAAGTTCGAGCCAATTTAACTCGCCAACTTCGCAACATCATTGTCCCCTAGCTTAAGCATGGTGGCCGAATGAGGCATCCGATAATTAGGTCTGCTGGACAACATGTTGCTCGTGGCGCATTCACGCTGGTGGAGTTGCTGGTCGTGATTGCCATCATCGGTCTATTGATCGGTCTGTTACTGCCGGCTGTGCAGGCAGCTCGCGAAGCTGCTAGGCGAATGAGTTGTAGCAACAACATGCGGCAGATCGGCATCGCGGTGCATAATCATCATTCCACCTTGAATCTGCTTCCGCCGGGCAGCGTTTCCAAACAGAACCCCAATAACGTCAGCGCTCCATGGACATTCTATCGCTGGTCAGCGTTGGCAATGCTGACTCCCTACATGGAGAACTCGAATGTTCTTAACGCCTTGGATCTTACCAAACCACTTTATAACGCTAGTTTTGGAGTCACTCCGGAAAACAGGGAAGGTGTTCGCCTGATCGTGCCAGCGTTTTTGTGCCCCAGCGACGCTGCGAGGCGCCTTCATGAGAACTTTGGACCAACCAATTACGCTTTTTCAACTGGGACTGGTGTCAAAGGAGGTACTCCGGAAGACACAGATGGGACCTTCTACGTCAATTCGAAGATTCGATTTGCCGATATCTTGGATGGCACTTCCCATACATTGATTTTGTCTGAGAGCGTCTTAGGCGATTCAGGCAATCAAAGCACACCACCGATTGTGGGCTATCGTTTCGTCTTTTTTGCACCGCTCAGCGACGGAGCTTGTAATTCAGCCATCGCCTGGAACTACACTGAGCCACGCGGATTCTCGTGGGCCAACGGCGAATACCGCAACGGACTGTTTAATCACTACTATCCGCCCAATTCCAATAGCCACGATTGTATGGGCGTGACGTTGGGCGGGGGATTTCCAAAGATCTATACCCCTTTTGGATGGAAGACGGCTCGCAGTCGACATGTTGCCGGAGTCAACGGATTGCGAGCAGATGGATCGGTTTCTTTGTTGAGTAATACGATTGACCTGGAGGTCTGGAGGTCTTTGGGAACCCGTGCTGGCGGCGAAACGCTAGCTCCATAGTGGCTCTGTGGCCGTAGGGATTTAGAATGTGAGAACCTGAGCCGCACTTCTACGCGACAATTAATTTGCTAGAATGGTGTTTGCGGCATACGAGACCGGTGGGAGAGTTTTCGCAGATCGTCGCAGATCAAACGAAACGCCGAAGGCGCAAGGAATAGCCCTCAATCGCTCAGGCACCCTGAACTGCCGGTTTCATTCAGCCGTCTCTGGAGAGAGATTTTGGCTTAGCGCACTTGGCGTGCCGAAGCGAACATCCACCGAAGGGGAAAAGATCACGTCAGACTGAATTTTGGTGGATCAAGATTCTTTTTTGATATAGGCACGGCACTCTCAAGTGTGGCCTTTGATCTAACAGCTCTCAGGTACCTGAACAGAGGGGCAAACAGAAAAGTCCGAGGCAGCACGCCCCGCTGGCTCGGGCTGCACGATTGCACCCTTATGCTAAGGAAACTGTTTGCATGTCTCTGACCAATGTTGGCACCAACCACAAAAAATCCGTTTCGCAATCGCCTTTTGTTTCACGCCACATCGGCCCGCGCGATTCAGATATCGCTCAGATGTTGGCTCGATTGGGCTACGCGAACCTGGATGAACTAACTCAGGCTGTCGTGCCTCCATCTATCATCAACACTTCTCCAATAGATTTGCCAGACGGGGTGGACGAATCGGTCGCGCTCGCTGAACTGAAACAGCTTGCCAGCCAGAATCAATCGCTGCACAGTTTCATTGGATGCGGATACTACGGAACCAACACGCCTGCAGTTATTCGGCGTAGCGTCTTGGAGAATCCGGCTTGGTACACCGCATACACTCCTTATCAGCCCGAGATCTCTCAAGGGCGACTCGAGCTGCTGTTCTACTTTCAGACGATGGTCTGCGAGCTGACAGGGATGGACATTTGCGGAGCATCACTTCTAGACGAAGCTACAGCGGCTGCTGAAGCGATGGCCTTGTGCTTGCGCAGCCCCAATGGAAAGGGGCATCGCTTTTTGATTTCAAGCAACTGTCACCCTCAAACGATTCAAGTCGTTCAGACGCGAGCGGTGCCATTGGGCATCGAAGTAGTTGTGTGGGACGAATCCGAAGTTGTTTCAGACTGGGGTTCAGTACTGGGGCTTCTAATTCAGTACCCAGGCTCGGATGGTGCCATTGTGGACTACCAAGCGCTGTTGGACCAGGCGCATCAGCACGGCGTCTTGACCGTAGTGGCCACAGATCTTCTGGCATTGTCACTATTAAAACCGCCAGGAAGTCTAGGTGCCGACATGGTGGTTGGATCTGCCCAAAGATTCGGAGTTCCCATGGGCTTTGGTGGTCCTCACGCAGCTTTTCTTGCCACGCGAGACGCCTTCAAGCGATTGCTACCAGGGCGACTGGTCGGAAAATCGATCGACGTTCATGGAGCACCGGCTTATCGCTTGGCCTTGCAGACTCGAGAGCAACACATTCGACGCGAAAAAGCGACGTCCAATATCTGTACCGCCCAAGCCCTGCTCGCCATGATGTCGACGCTTTATGCGATGTACCATGGTCCAGAAGGCTTGTCCGCTTTGGCTAGGCGAATCAACCATCAAGCGTGTCGACTGGCAGCCTCGATCAAACATGCCGGTTATCGCCTGCGGCATAATCAATTCTTTGACACTTTGGCCATCCAGACCGGCAATCGCACTAATTCAGTAATTAGCGCAGCGGTTAGCTCCGGCTACAACCTGCGACCCATCGACGATGCCACCGTGGGCATTTCGCTGGATGAGACCACGGAGGATTCCGACTTGACTGCGATTGCGTCGATATTTGGTGCGTCCGAGGTTTCCAGTGATGCTGGGCCATCGATCGCTAATGAAATGATTCGAAGCGACAACTTCCTGAGCCAATCCGTCTTTTTTCAGCATCGCAGTGAAACCGAAATGATGCGATACCTGCGCAGGTTGGCTGACAAAGACATCGCGCTGGATCGATCGATGATTCCACTGGGGTCATGCACGATGAAGCTCAATGCAGCGGCTGAGTTGACTCCGATATCCTGGCCGGAATTTAGCAGCATCCATCCAATGGCTCCCGCCAGGCAGTGTCAGGGCTATTTGAAGATGATTGCCCAGTTGGAGTCCTGGCTGTGCGCGATCACTGGCTACGACGCCGTCTCGTTGCAACCCAATGCCGGTTCGCAGGGCGAGTACGCAGGGTTGATGGCCATTTTGCGTTATCATCAGTCGCGCGGCGATTTTCAGCGCAACGTATGCCTGATCCCAAGTAGTGCACACGGTACCAATCCAGCCAGCGCACAAATGTGCAATCTAAAGGTGATGGTGGTTCAATGTGACCAGCATGGCAATATCGACTTGACCGATCTTGATGAAAAAATCGCTGCCCATGCCGACAAAATCGCAGCGATCATGATCACCTACCCATCCACACACGGAGTGTTTGAAGAGCAGGTGCGACAGGTATGCAGCAGGGTTCATCAGGCCGGTGGTCAAGTTTACATTGACGGTGCCAACCTAAACGCCCTAGTAGGAATCGCGCAGCCGGGACAATTTGGAGGCGACGTGTCGCACCTGAATCTTCACAAGACTTTTTGTATCCCGCATGGAGGCGGCGGGCCTGGAGTTGGACCGGTAGCAGTCAAGTCACATTTGGCTCCATTCCTGCCTCGCGATGGACGTCCCAACGGCAGGCAGGGCGGATTAGTCAGCGCAGCTTCATTTGGCAGTGCTGGCATTTTGCCAATTTCCTGGATGTACATCCGAATGATGGGCAGTCAAGGATTGCGCCGCGCCACCCAAGTAGCCATATTAAGCGCAAACTATCTGGCTGATCGATTGAGCGAAAAGTATTCGGTGCTGTATAGCGGTCGCAACGGGCTAGTTGCTCACGAATGTATTTTAGATACTCGGCCTATGAGCAAACTGGGGCAGGTTTCAGTAGATGACATCGCCAAACGGTTGATCGATTACGGATTCCATGCACCAACGATGTCCTTTCCAGTTGCTGGAACTTTGATGATCGAACCGACCGAAAGCGAACCCCTTTCGGAGTTAGATCGGTTTATTCGCGCGATGCTGCTGATTTATCAGGAGTACGAGCAAGTGCGCGATGGCGTCTGGCCGGCTGACAATAACCCACTTCGCAACGCACCGCATTCGCTTCAGTCCCTGGTTGGTGAACGTGAATTGGCCTACAGTCGGAAAACAGCCGTGTGCCCAGATCCCGACAGCGACTACTCAGCAAAATACCTTGCACCCGTAGGCCGCATCGATCATGTTTATGGAGATCGCAATCTGGTTTGCTCGTGTCCGCCAATGAACCAGTACGAAAGCGAACAAGATGATTGAGCGGCTAGTTTCCAACAAACTCCTTGGCTCGCTGCTCGCATTGCTGAACGGTCATTTCGCCCTCCTGAACCCAAATTCGATATCGCAATCTGAGTGGATTTTCAGGCGTCAGATCGTATTCGAAGTAGTCTCCCATTCTCCCGTAATCGCGTTCACTACCTCGAGTCTCGCGGGGATTCTCAGGATGGTTGATCCGTAACAGCGTATAACGCTGTTCGGCGACCACAAAGCTCATCGCGTTCCAGGGTAAATTGACCGTTTCAGGGCTTGGGGACTTAGGATCCCAGTTTCGAGTTTCCCCTGGTTTTCCTACTCCGTCAGGTCGCACAAAATAGGTTTGCTTTGAATTCTTCATGGCGACGTCTTGATGAGCCCGGAAATGAAAACCCGCATGCTGAGGGTCCCCGTCCAGTCGAACTTTTTCCAGTGAAGTGGTCAGTATCGTGGACCAGTCGATTTGAGTGCCACCCGACCGCTGATAAACGGCTACCGTTCTGGCTTCACTGGCAAACTGCTGACCATCAGACCCAAACCAACCGATGTCAGCCGTATGAGTCGCCAGATCTGCATCCGCTTTTGTTTCGGTGACTTCCAGGCAAGAACTATAAACCTTATCTTTGCCATGCCATATATCTGCTGACTTGTTACCATACTTGATACGATTGAACCCAAAAAAGAGTCCACGATGATGCGGGAAAAGAAACTCTTTGGTGTTCGGATGAGCCCCACTTGAAATCAACTGTGTCCCCGTGGCTGGATCAAAAATCTGGTGAAACGGTTTGAAGGATAGATAATGAGCTTCAGGACTTGAGCCATCACGCGGTAGATTGACAAAACGCAACACGCGCCGATCGCCCAGCAGTAGATCCAAACCCATTCCTGCTTCTTGAACGAACCTAAATTTTTCTGCACTACCTTCGGAAAGTGCGACTACCTCAGATTCGGCCACCACAGGATTGCGCAGCGTCCCTACACCCTCCAGCACAACTTCGCATAGGTCACCCGCTTTCAGGGCGGAGGTTTCGCCTGGAGTGCCGGTGAATATCAAATCGCCTGGATGCAAAGTCAGGTATTGGCTAATGTAGCTTACCGCTTTGGGAATACCGTGTATCAACGACGCGGTTGAATCCTCCTGCACCACTTGCCCATTGACCTTCATCTGAATCTTCAAATTTCCGTAATCGATGCCGCTTACGATCACGGGACCCACCGGGCCAAAGGTATCTGCCCCTTTGGCTCGCCACCACTGTACATCTTTGTGCTGCTGATCGTTCTGCCAAATTCGTTCGCTAACATCGTTGCCAGCGGTGATTCCCAGAACGTACTCCATGGCTTGATCTTCCGAGACTTTGCGGCACGTCTTGCCAATCACGATCACCAATTCGGCTTCGAAATGCACGTCCTGCGAATCTTTGGGTAGAACGATACTCTCACCGTCTGCGATCAAACAGGATGGGCTTTTGAAAAAGGGCTGAACTATCTGGAATTTTGGTGGAATTTCGGCTGATTGCAGATGGCTGCGATAGTTGCCAGCCAAGGCCAGAACCTGGGTTGGTCGAGTGGGGGTCAGAAGTTTGACCTGTGATACGTCAAACCGCTGATCAGTTTCGCTCCACTGCCCAAACAGGTCGCCATCAAGCTGGATAACCTGATCTTCCCGAAGCAAGCCGTAAGCAACCGTGTCGCCATGTTGAAAACGCACATAGCTAGTCGGTTGGCCTGCCTGAATGTTCACCGCAAAAAGACATGCTTGTAATAAAGATGCCCATTGGAGAAAGTAACGAAACATGAGTACATCTTTCTGACGAAACTTGATTCTGACGAAACTTGATACCAAGGAACCGTTCGCAAATAAACTACCGAACTTATCATCAGCCGGAATGCGTTAGCACCCGATTTTGACGGCAATCGGACGCTAACGCGCTTGCGGCTGATTAGGCAACTTGAATACGAACAGCTACTAACTTGCAGCTAAAGAGTCTAACAATTCTGTAACCGATAGTTCCTGAAGGTTGTCAAGACTTTTTAAGCTGGTCTCTAGTTGACTGACCTTCGGTGCCGAATATCGAGTGCTCGCATTGTGACGGAATTTCTCCAGCAGCAGCGGAATTCCCTCCTGTCGCCGACGGCGGTGACCAACGGGGAAGTGGACTTCAGCACGCGGCGTGGCCGAACCATCCTTGAAGCGAACCTCGATGGCATTGGGAATACTGCGTTGATCAGGATCAAAATAGCCCCTGGTGAAATCGGTGTTCTCTCGAACCTGCATCAAGCTGCGCAGACGGTCGATTGCCGGATCGGCGGCTGAACTATCTTCGTAATCCTGAGCCGTTAGGCTACCTTTTAGCAGCCCTATGGCAATCATGTATTGTAGACAGTGGTCTCGGTCCGCAGGATTTTTCAGCGGTCCTGACTTGTCGATGATGCGCACACCGGCTTCCTGAGTTTCCACCTGGATCGATTCGATTTGATCCCAGCGCCCGACCAGCAGCGGATGCAATTGGATGGCCGCTTCCACCGCCGTCTGAGCATGAAACTCGGCTGGAAATGAAATCTTAAAGAGCACGTTCTCCATCACGTAACTCTCCAGAGGTCGAGTGAGCGTGATGGCTTGAGATTTGAACAACACGTCTTGAAAGCCCCATTTTGGTGCCGAAAGGGCGGTGGCATACCCCATTTCACCCGTCAGGCTGATCAACGCCAAACGCACGGCTCGCGAAGTGGCATCTCCAGCCGCCCAGCTTTTTCGTGAACCCGTGTTGGGGGCGTGGCGATAGGTACGCAACGCACCGCCATCGATCCAGGCATGCGAAAGAGCGTTGAAGCATTGTTGGCGAGTGGCTCCGAGCAATCGGCAGGCAACAGCCGTGCTGGCAATGCGAACCAAAAGTACGTGGTCCAGCCCAACTCGATTAAAGGAATTATTCAGCGCTAGCACACCTTGGATCTCATGCGCACGAATTATCGCGTCCAGAACATCGGCCACCGAAGTGTTTCGTCCCAGCACTCGGTGTCGATAGTCGGCCACAGCCAATATGGCGCCTAGGTTGTCCGATGGATGCCCCCACTCGGCTGCCAACCAAGTGTCGTTGTAATCTAGCCAGCGAACCATCGTGCCAATGTTAAAAGCGCCAGCAATTGGATCCAGTCGATAGGCGGTACCAGGGATGGGAACACCCTTGTTCATTTCCAGTCCG
>B570J29032_109959272_pt1 | contig 21171 bp, 14 predicted proteins | sample LakMenEpi16Nov12_FD_29032 | JGI IMG/M metagenome (IMG submission 29032) | reverse complement strand
TCTCAAAAGGCAAAGTTGATTTTGATTTTTACCTCCGCTGGGTTAACACATTGGCTTATTTCGTGTAATTGTATTATGTAATCCACGAGTTAAGAATAAAACACAAACTTGTTAGTAAAGAAAATTACAGAAGAAAAGCTACGAGTACTAATAAGATGCTTTGAAATGCTGCGTAAATGAAGAAAAAATTGTAATTGCTTCTTACAACTTTCGATGTTAAAGGTTTACTGAGTTGCTTTAAGAATTAGTAATCCCATTTTATAAATTGATTAAAAATATAAAAATTGTAGGCAATTTTTGCGCGCATCACCATTAGCAATTAATTGGAAATTCCTTCCAAATAGACCCCACTTGACCGCATGAAAGCGAAGCGACCTGAAATTTGCTAGAGCCTTGCACGTCCGCCTGCAGTGAGCCATAGCTTGCTGTTAGTAGAAATAAGTGAATACAATCCTTCCCAAATTATGATAGTACTAAACTATTCTATTTTCATTAATAGTTATATTATCCTTCACCATTACAAAAAATGTTGGATTTGTTTGATTTAGATACTATCTACAACATTGCCTTTTTTTGATATAAATAACTTTTTTTAAGAGTGTATTTTAATTGAACTTCAGTGGCACCTCTATAATTACTTGCAGGTGTTAATTTGGAAAAATTTACATCATAACTAAATCCTATTCCAAAATTATCTTTATTTAATCCTATCGAAAATATCAAAGCATCGTTAAGTCTATAATGCGTTCCAAACTCAACAAAACTTTTTTGTTTAATACCTGTGTATTTTGAATTTTGACCATAATAATATTTAACATGACTGCCAATTGCTACTTCAAATAATTTACCTTGCATTTGAGCTAAAAATGATGGATTAATACTTAAATTACTCCCAGCTATTGGCATATTAAACTCGCCATGTAAACTATATCGTGGCATTACTTTATCAATACCCGAATCTAAAAAGTTGGCGCTCGGCTTATTTAAATGATAGGCTGATATTCCTATGCTACCAGATTTTGATTGTTCTTTTTTATTATCGTTATATGTATATAACATACCTGTTGCTAATTCGCCATAAATTACTTGAGTATTTGCGAAATTTTCGTTTGATAAATTATTTGTATTGTAATTTAATCCGTCAAACTGATTTGGAAATATTAACTTATTTGTATTTATAGATTTTTGAACAAATGATCCTTGAACACCAATTGATAGTTTACTGTATCTATTTAATGGAACCGATGAGGCTAAAGAAAGATTACCAACTGTTATACCATATTGCCCATCGCCTGATTTATCTGAATAAACTGATGCCCCCATAGCCAACCTATTGGTGGTTTTTTCTTTAAAAGTCATACCTCTAAATGCATCCACTTTTTCCCAATTGTTTGATTTAAATCTAGTTTCAATTGATGCTCCATATCCAACAAAACCATTGGTAAAACTATTCCATTGACTGCGATAGCTTATTGAAGCTCTTAAATTATCAAAGGCGCCTGTTAAGGCAGGATTTACTAGTGATGGGTTTTCTTTGAATTGTGAAAAATGCAAATCTTGTGCGTGGATACTACTTATAAGGAATATGCTTCCAATAATATTAAAGGCTAATTTTCTTTTCATTTGATTTTTTAATTTGTTGTGGCTTACTTTAAAAGCGTAATGTTTCCTTTTTTGCTTATTTGTTTACCATCAATATTGGCTTTTATGCTGTATACAAATACTGCTGTATTTAAGGCTTTGCCTTGGTAAGTACCATCCCAACAAAAGTTGGCTTTGTTGGATGTAAATACTTCTTGCCCCCATCTATCAAACACACTTATGGCAAAACTTTGCACACAACCCGCCCAACCTTGTAAGCAAAACTCATCGTTATTATTATCGCCATTTGGTGTAAAGGCATTGGGTACATCTAAGGTTTGCTCTGTAGTTACATTTACACAGGCTTTGCTGGTGCAATTATTACTGGTGCCGGTTACACAAAAATCAGTTGTTTTATAGGGGCTTGCTACTACCACAGAACATGTTGCACAATCTAATAAACTGCTATTTGACCAAGTATAGTCATCTGCACCGTTTACGGTTATTGTGGCACTGGCTCCGCAGCTTAATTTAATGTTTTTTGGGTTTAGTTCTAATACCGGGCTTTTGCTTAGTATTACCTGTGCAGTATTACTACCTGCTGCTTTGCAAAAACCTGCTGCAATGTTATAAGTTACAATGTATGTTCCTGCGGTGCTTGATGATAAATCAATATCGCCCGTATTTGCATCTATTATTAAGCCTGCATTGCTTGAGAAAATTCCACCAACATTAAAGCCATTGGATAAAATTACCTTTGCAATACCATCAGCAGTGCAATACTGCGTTTGATAATTAAAATTAACATTGGGCTGCGCTATTGCTTGTACATTAACAGCTACTGTTGCGGTTGATGCGCAGCCAGGGCCAGCCTCAATAGAAATTGTATAAACTCCGCTGCTTGTTACTTGCGCATTATTAATTACCGCGTTTTGTGTGTTTGCTGTAAAGTTATTTGGCCCTGACCAAGTATAAGTGTTAGCCGCAACGGTGCTTAAGGTAAAACTTTGACCCTCACATATTGCATTACCGGGTAATACATTGGCTTGAGCAACGATCCCGCCGCCACCACTTATGGTGTAAGTTTCTATAACACTTTGCGTGCAACCGGCAGTGACCGTTAGGTTATATACACCATCACATAAATTAGAAATACTGCTAATAGTTAATGTTGTATTTAATACACTTTGCCCATTGCTCCAAACATAGCTATAAGGTGCATCGCCACAGGTAATGCTAAAGGTGGCTGAGCCATTGCACTGGCAATTTGTTGTATTTACCTGTGATGCTTGTTTTTGAATTTGTAAAGGGGAGAGCTTTACTATAAAGCCGTCGTCAATTACACCATTAAACGTATTATCGAAATAGGCTCCACTGCCAGGGTTTGCAAGCGGATAAGAAGCATTATTAAAAACGTTATTCCATTCCCCTGTTATGAATGCATTATTATTAAAATCAACATCAATTGATGAACCAAAATCGTACCCATCACCTCCTAAATAGGAACACCAGTCAATACTTCCGTTATTAGTAAACCGTGTAATAATAAAATCTGATGAGCCACCGTTATAAGAATTATCAAAATAGGAGCAATTATTACTAATAGTATATGGAAAAGTTGCAGAAAAAGTATGGAAACAAAAAAATAAATTATTACAATTGTCTACTACAATAATATCATTGCTGGACACGTATTCTACTCCAGAACCACCAAAATAAGTAGCCCATAGGCGAGAGCCATTATTAGAGAATTTTAATATATACGCATCGCTAGATCCATTCAAAGCTCCTTGAAAAAACGTACCGGCATTTTGAAGTGGAAAATCACTTGAATTTGTGCTGCCAGCAACAAATACGTCGTCATTAGAGTCTCTAAGAATAGAAAAATAGTCTCCATCGCTATTCGAACCACCATAATATGTAGCCCATAGACGTAGACCACTATTATCAAATTTCAAAATAAAGATGTCAGATAATCCACCTCCAAAACTTGCTTGAAAAAAGGTACCAGCATTTTGAATTGGAAAATTAGTAGATTTTGTCGCGCCAGTAATAAATACATTATCATTCGAATCAAAACACATTGAATAGCCACATTCAAAATCAGAACCGCCATAATAAGTGGCCCAAAGGCGAACGCCGCTATTTGAGAATTTTAATATAAATGCGTCAGAAGATCCTGAGCCAAAAGTTCCTTGAAAAAATGTACCTGAATTTTGGAGCGGAAAATTAGCAGAGTTAGTTCTTCCTGTAATAAATAAATTATTGTTTGAATCAGTACATACAGAATAACCACATTCATCAACAGAACCACCATAGAAGGTAGCCCAAAGACGAACACCGCTATTATCAAATTTCAAAATAAATAAATCAGAATTGCTACTTTTTGTTGCTTGAAAAAAAGTGCCAGCATTTTGAACTGGAAAATTAGAAGAGCTAGCGCTTCCAGTAACAAATACATTGTCATTTGAATCTATACAAATAGAATAACTGGCATCATTAATTGAACCACCATAATAAGTAGACCAAAGAAGGTTTCCATTATTTGAAAATTTTAATATTAATCCATCTGTGCCTCCACTCAAAGCTGGTTGAAAATAAGTTCCAGCATTTTGAATTGGAAAATCTACAGAACCAGTTGTCCCAGTAATAAATATATTACCTTTACTATCAGTCTCTATAGAATTTAGACCTTCTTGGCTGCTCCCACCATAAAAAGTACCCCACACCAATTGTGGGTCTATAACTAAGGTTGAGTTTTGGGTGTAGGTGTTTTGGTTAATATTAAAAGCAACTTCAACTTGGTGTTTATTTAGTTTAGTTGTTTTAAAACGGCTTTTTACTTCGGTGTTGGTTTCTTTAAGGTAGCTGTATGGAGCGTTTTCGGTTAAGGTGCCTAGTTTTGTTTTTAATTGTAGGTTACCGTTTTTATCAAGTTCTAAGGGGGTTTCGCTTTCGTAAATGAGTTTAATGTCGTTGGGTTTAGCGCCGGGGTGTACTATAAAATCGTATTTCATGCCTCCCTTTTGGCTGTTGTAAAATACCCAATCTATGTTAGGGTACACATTTTTAATGGTTAGTTTTTTGTATTGGTACACATCGTAAATGCCTTCGGGGCAATGCCCATAAAAATAATTAAGGTGCTCAGCGCTCTGTTCTTCTTTAATTATGTTTTCGCGCTTAATGTGAGCGCCTTTTAAGTTTACGTTTATCCAAGCCATTTCGGCTTTTAGTTTTTCTTCATGCTTGCCTGGCATCATCAGGTCTTGGTGTTTGCCAGGTTTGCGTTCTTCTTTTTCTTCATCCTCATTTTCCTCTATTTTTACAAACACGTAGGTCAAGCCTTTTTCGGTGATGTACACATTCATGCCCGGTGCTTCGGCTTTAAATAATACAAAGGGTATGGGCTTGCCTTCGGTATCCATCATTTGCCCTTTGTTTTCTAAAAAACTTACGTTTTGTTTGGCATTGGCCATAAACTCTTTTGCCTTTTGTTTATCAGGTTCTTTATTTGCAGGTTTGGGGTTTAAATAGGCCGCTGTATAATCGGGCGCATTAGCTTGTTTCCAAAATGGAATGGTTGTTTTGCCACCTTCTTTTTTTGCATCACTTTTTGTTACAAATGAACTCAAGACAGTTATTAAGAAAATAAGAGTGATGAGGGTTATGTAGATATGCTTGAAGAGTGTTTTCATATCATTTCCTTTTTAAATTATTGACCATTTTATCTTAAAAGCGTAATATTTCCTTTTTTCGCAATTTGCTTTCCATCTATACTTGCTTTTATGCTGTATACAAATACTGCAGTGTTTAAGGCTTTGCCTTGATAGGTGCCATCCCAACAAAAATTGGCTTTGTTGGATGCAAATACTTCTTGGCCCCATCTATCAAACACACTTATTGCAAAACTTTGTACACAACCTGCCCAGCCTTGTAAGCAAAACTCATCGTTATTGTTATCGCCATTTGGAGTAAAAGCATTGGGTACGTCTAAAGTTTGTTCGGTGGTTACATTTACACATGTTTTGCTCGTGCAATTATTTCTAGTGCCTGTTACACAATATTCTGTTGTTTTATCAGGGCTTATTACTACTACAGAACATGTTGCACAATCTAGCAATGCGGTGTTCGACCAAGAATAGTCATCTGCACCGTTTACAGTTATTGTAGCACTGGCTCCGCAGCTTAATTTAATGCTGCTTGGGTTTAGCTCTAATACAGGGCTATTGTTTAGTATTACCTGGGCGGTATTACTACCTGCTGCTTTGCATAAACCGGCTGCACTATTATAAGTTACAATATAGGTGCCTGCGGTGCTTGCTGATAGATCAATATCTCCTGTATTAGCATCTATTATTAAGCCTGCATCGCTTGAAAACACGCCACCTGTGCTAAAACCGTTTGATAAACTGGCTTGAGCATTACCATTGCCTATGCAATACTGCGTTGGGTAACTAAAAGTAACATTAGGCTGCTCTATTGCCTGCACATTAATAGCTACTGTTGCTGTTGCCGCGCAGCCTGGACCAGACTCAACAGAGATGGTATAAACACCACTGCTGGTTACTTGAGCATTATTTATTACTGCATTTTGTGTGTTTGCTGTAAAGTTGTTGGGCCCTGACCAAGTGTATGTGTTAGCCGCAATGGTGCTTAAGGTTAAGCTTTGGCCGGCACATATAGTATTACCGGGCAATACATTGGCTTGGGCAACTAAACCTCCTCCTCCACTAATGGTGTATGTCTCAACCACAGTTTGCGTGCAACCTGCGGTAACCGTTACATTATACACACCTGCGCATAAATTTGTAATGGTATGGCTTGTAGCCACTGTGTTTAAAAGGCTTTGGCCATTGCTCCAAACATAGCTATAGGGTGCATCGACACTGGTGAGGCTAAAGGTGGCGGAGCCATTGCACTGGCAGTTTGTTGCGTTAACTTGAGATACCTGCTTTTGAATTTGCAATGGGGAGAGTTTTACGATATAGCAATCTTCACCTCCATTGTGTATGGCATCATAATATGAGCCATTTCCGGGGTTTACCAAAGGGTAGTTATTTGAATTCCCAATAAATGACCATTCACCTGTTATAAACAGATTGTTGTTTCCATCAACCGCTATCGCTTCTCTATAATCATCACCACCTCCCCCTAAATAGGTGCACCAGGTGAGGCTGCCTGCATTGCTAAAACGGGCGATAATAATATCATTTTGTCCACCATTAAAAGAATTATCGAAATATGGTGAATTACTTGAATTTATCAAATGAGGAAACGAAGTATCATAAGTCTCAAAACTTATATAGAGATTATCGCATTTGTCAATTGTGATATTATCCAAGGTGCCAAAAGCATCATAATCAATACCGCCAAAGTAAGTTGCCCATAAGCGATTGCCATTATTATCGAATTTTAAGATAAAGGCATCTGCTAAACCACCAAAAGTTGCTTGAAAAAAAGTACCAGCATTTTGAACTGGAAAATCAGATGAATATGTTAATCCAGTTACAAATACATTGCCAATAGAATCGGTACAAATTGAATAGCCCTCATCGTCCGCTGAAGAACCTCCATAATAAGTCGCCCATAGGCGTGTGCCGATGTTGGAAAATTTTAAAATAAACACATCACGTCCACTAAACTGTCCGCCATTATTGTTTCCTTGAAAAAAGGTTCCTGCATTTTGAACTGGAAAATCGACAGATTCGGTATACCCCGTAACAAATACATTGCCGTTGGAATCGGCGCAAATAGCATTTCCAAAATCATCACCTGAACCACCATAATAGGTTGCCCAAAGACGAACCCCGTTATTATCGAATTTCAAAACAAACGCATCTTTAGTTCCACTCAAAGTTCCTTGAAAAAAAGTACCGGAATTTTGAACAGGAAAATCGTTAGAATCGGTAAGCCCCGTTACAAAAACATTACCGTTTGAATCGGCGCAAATAGATTGACCAAAATCATCACCCGAACCACCATAATAGGTTGCCCAAAGGCGATTGCCGTTATTGGAGAACTTTAAGATAAACACATCCTGCCTAAAACTTCCACCATTATTGTTTGCTTGATAAAATCCACCGCCACCAGGGTTTTGAACAGGAAAATTTAAAGAGGTTGTCGTTCCGGTTACAAACACATTGCCGTTTGCATCTATACAAATTGAGTTACTAAAATCATAAGTTGGAATTAAAACATTACCTGAACCACCGTAATAGGTTACCCAAAGTCGAACGCCGTTATTGGAGAATTTTAATATAAATGGGTTTGCAATACCATTCAAAGTACCTTGAAAATACGCCCCTCCTCCAGGGTTTTGAACAGGAAAAGTATTGCTTAAAGAGTATCCTGTTATAAATACATTACCCATCTGGTCATTATCTATTGACACTGCTCCGTTAATACCATTATCTCCCCCATAAAAAGTACCCCACACTAATTGTGGGTCTATAACTAAAGTTGAGTTTCGATTGAAGCTGTTTTGGTTAATATTAAAAGTAACCTCTACTTGGTGTTTATTTAGCTTTGTGGTTTTAAAACTACTTTTTACTTCGGCGTTATTTTCTTGTATATAGCTGTATGGGGCATTTTCGGTTAAAGTACCAAGTTTAGTTTTTAGTTGCAGGTTGCCGTTTTCATCTTGGTCTAAGGGTTTTTCGCTTTCGTAAATTAGTTTAATGTCGCTGGGGTTGGCACCGGGGTGTACTATAAAATCGTATTTCATGCCGCCCTTTTGGCTGTTGTAAAATACCCAATCTATGTTAGGGTACACATTTTTAATGGTAAGTTTTTTGTATTGGTACACATCGTAAATACCATCGGGGCAATGCCCATAAAAATAATTAAAATGCTCAGCACTTTGTTCTTCTTTAATTATGTTTTCGCGCTTTATAGTGGCGCCTTTTAAGTTTACATTTATCCAAGCCATTTCGGCTTTTAGTTTTTCGTCGTGCTTGCCGGGCATCATCAGGTCTTGGTGTTCGTCTTTGCCATCCTTTTTTTTATATTCGTGTTCGCCCTCTCTTTCTTCTTCTTCTTCCTCTATTTTCACAAACACGTAGGTTAATCCTTTTTCGGTTATATACACATTCATGCCCGGTGCTTCGGCTTTAAATAATACAAAAGGTACGGGCTTGCCTTCGGTATCCATCATTTGCCCTTTGTTTTCTAAAAAACTAACGTTTTGTTTGGCATTGGCCATAAACTCTTTTGCCTGTTCTTTGTCAGGTTCTTTTTTGGTTGGCTTGGTGTTTAAAGATGCCGCCGCGTAATCGGGCACATAAGCTTGTTTCCAAAATGGAATGTTTGCATTACCTGCTTCTTTTTTTTGATTGTCCTTTATAGCAAATGAGCTAACTACATTTATTAGTAAAATAAATGTGATGAAGGTTATGCGGCTTATGCTGCGTTGCTTGAAAGGATTTTTCATATTGTTTGGGTTTATTAATTTTTAAAAATCATTCCTTCATTTCATTTTGAAATGAAGGAATGAAAATTTATTACTCTTTTATAATTTTTACTTGCTGCTGTGTATTTTCTGTTTTTACTCTTACAAAATAAACACCAGTTGCTTGATGTGTTATATCTAAACTATGTTTACCAGCCTGCAATTGTTTTATAAAAATTTGCTCTCCCAATAAATTATAAATAGAAACTTGGCCTGCTGATTTTAAATCAATTGCAAAAGCGCCATTTGTTGGGTTTGGGTATATTGTAATGTTTTTAGCTTCATCATTCTCTAATTCATTTACACCAACGTTACAAACGTTAATGGATATTGTTTTTGATACAATGGCAGAGGCGCCCCCCGAATTTGTTGACTTTAGGGATATTGTATAAGTGCCAGCATTGGTATAAGTAATGGCAGGATTTTGAAGCGTAGAGGTAGCAGGAGAAGCACCGGTTAACGTCCACGACCAAGCCGTTGGAGTGTTAGTAGAATTATCATTTAAAGTAATGGTTTGATTTTTACAAACATTTACTGGCACTGTGAAGTTGGCAACGGGTGGTGTAGCAGCAGCACCAGTTACTAAATTTACATTGTAATCTTCTACTTCACCTGCATAAAAAGGAGAACTAGGATTAGCTGGTGCAGTAAAGCAAGATGCGGCAGCTACCGGAGTATTCATACTATTACCATAAATTACACGCATTCTTGTAACACCTGGCAGTGCAGTATTAGGAATAGTAAGGTTAAAGGTAAAAGTTACTATTGGAAATGCTCCTCCCCCCCCACCGCATGGTGCAGTGAAAAGTGTTACAGGAGGTACAAAGCCTAAGTATTCAGTGGCAGTAAATGTATTATCACCATTAATATCAATATAAGCCCCTAAAAAATCTGGCATACAATCGTGGCGTCGCACTGAAACCGACATGTTTACCACTGAATTAATTGCTAAAGTTGGTACAGTTACGCTATTATAAAAAACATACCTTGATCCAGCAAAAAAGACAGTACTTGAATTATTAAGGTTGTTAAGCTTAACATTGGTAATTTCGTCAGCTAAAAAATTACCCGGAGCTGCCACACAATATGGTGCAGGGTTAGTTGTTTGTGCATTTAAAAAGCCACTGGTTATTGCTAAAGTACCAAGTGCTAGAAATAGTTTTGTTTTCATTTTATTTGTTTTAATTTTCTCTACTTATTCAGGCTTCGAGTTTCCTTTTATTTTAATTAATTAAAATTTTATTGTTACCGCTTTGTTTGGCATTTGATAATTTGATGATGTACATCCCTTGCGGCAAATCATTTATAAGAACTTTTTGCTCACTGGCGTTACTATTTAAAGTTTTGTTATAAACGCTTTTACCATCTACACTTGTAATTTGTAAATTATAGGCACCTTCATTTAAACCATTTAGGTATAAGGTGTTCTCATTAAAATAACTGCTAAAATTTAGTTGAGATGTATGTTTAGTAATGCCAGTAATTAAAACTTGTTTAACTTTAGTAGTGGTGGTACAAGCATTAGTTGCAGATAGAGTAACAGAATTAACGCCTGCATTAGGGAAAGTGTAGGTTGGATTTTGAAGCGTACTTCCAAAAGACCAATTATAGGTGTTGGCATATAATGTTAAGTTATTAAATTGAAACGAATTATTTCCAAGCGGGGTAAATGTAAAATCAACTTTTGGTTTGTTAGATCCTACGCCCCAGAGATTTAAACTATCCATTACGGTAGTAGAACCATAAGTTTGCAATTGATTTGCCACGGTGGTGCTTAAATTTGCAAGGTAACTAGAGCCAACTGATGTTTTTTGAAAAATATTAGAGTAAAAAACACAAGCTGCTAAATAACTTCCTTCAAGGCTTGGATGGCTTTGATCGGGATCATACAAATTAATGAGTGGTAAATTTTGACGTACTTTTTTCCAAGCCACACCAACTGGAGCTACAGCAGTTTTAAAATCAGTTTTAAACAACATATAACTTTCTCGCAACCTTGCCTGCATACCGGTATAAGTGCACACAGCAGGGACATTTGCGCAGTTAGACGCATCACCATTTTGCCTACCCCAGGTCATGTAAAAAATAACTTCGGTGCAGGCATTATGCGCTTTAACGCTATCTGTTAGTTGCTTAGCGAAAGGATAGGTGTCTTGCATAACCTGCCATAAGTCCCATGAAGGTTCTTGGCTTTGAGCTTGTAACACCACAGCATCCCATTGTTGGGATTTTATTTTTGACCAAGTTTGCGGGTTATTGCAATGACTCTGAAAAAAATAACCTCCAAATACGGATTGGTCAAAAACTAGCGTATCACCGAGAGGCAAGGCTAAATCCTTAATCATTTGAGGTAAATTATTTACAAAGGTGTAACTGTTCCCAATAAATAATACCTTCTTCTTTGTTTGCGCATGAATGCTTAATGTTGTTACTACTAGTAGTAATGCTAGTTTAAGTTTTTCTTTCATTTTTTTATAAGTTTAAATCGTTTCTGCAAAATTCGACCATAAATAATTAGGCCATATCCCTATAAATAGGGGTTTGAGTGAATCGTAGATTTAGATGAGTAAATTGATTTTGAAGGCAATTAGTATTAAAATATTCAAATGACTAGACAAAGAATTTTATAAAAAATTCCAGAATAAAATAAACAAACCAAATAGCATTGAACTAATTTAACGGGTAGTCAAAAATTTATAGAATAAAAAATAAATAATTAAAATTTGAGGCGCGAATAAAAATTACGTGTGAATTTTAATAAATCAATCAATTAAATTTGCATCAATAGCTTTTTTAACCAGGCTTGCTGTATTGTTAACATCAAACTTTAACAACAAATTTTTACGATGACTTAAAACAGTATGGTGGCTAATACATAGTTTATCTGCAATTTGATCAGTTGTTAAACCCTTTGAAACCAATTGCAATATTTCTTTTTCTCGGCCGGAAAGACTGGGAATAAACGATTTTGTTTTTGAAACGGATTCCTTATTGTTTTCTAATTTTTGCGTAACCTCGTTGCTCAAGTAAAAACCTCCTTTTGCCACGTGCAAAACTGCAGTTAAAATGGTTGTTTTATTAGAATTTTTGAATAGGTATCCATTCGCACCCGCATTTATAACGTCGTTTATCGTTTTCGGTTCCTCATGCATACTAATAATTAGAATAGCTATGTCAGAGTTGAGCGCTTTTACTTTTTTACAAAGTTCTATCCCATTCAAATTGGGCATGTTTATATCACTAATTAGTACGTCTATTTTGTGATTATTTAAATAACTTAATGTTTCTGTGCCAGAAACAGCCATGCTAACCACTTCAAATTCAGAGTGTCCTTTAAACATAGAGGTCAGTCCGTCTAAATATAAAGGATGGTCATCCACAATTCCTATTTTATATACTTTATTCAAACTATATTTTGTTGTTGAATTTTTATAGAGATATAAAATGCGGAGCCTCTGCCCAATTTGGAATCAATTGTTAAATTTCCATTAAGCGTATTAACCCGCGACTGAATGTTTCGTAAACCCATGCCGAATTTTTTTTCATTCATATCAAACCCGATTCCATTATCTTCAAAAACAACGGTCATTTCGTCCTCATAGTTATTTATGGCGATTTCAATTAAGCTACAATTAGCGTGATTAATGGCATTCTTTAAAAGCTCTTGCAAGATACGATATATAGCCACCTTTAAATCATCATTAATTGAGTTTAATTTTTCGATATTTAAATAATCAATGCTTATTAAAACTTTTGAATTTATTCGAGATTCATTAATTAAAATACCTATTACAGTAGTAAATGATTCATTAATCAAATCTGGCGGAATAAGGTTGTGGGAAATATTTCGAACCTCATTATAGACTAAATCAACTTTGCCTATTACTTTTTCAAAATTTTCATCGATAATTGAATTATTTTCAAAAAAAGTAGTTAATTTTAATTTAATGCCTGCTAATGCACTGCCAACACCGTCATGAAGCTCCTCTGCTATGCGTTTTCTTTCAAGCTCCTGACCATCCATAAGACTTTGCAAGGTCAACAATTCTTGATCACGTATCAAATTTTTAGTGTAATTTTGATGGTTTTCCTCTATAGTTAACATCAATTGTTGTTTTGCTTTAATTCTATTTTTATATGTTATTGCAACTAAAACTAAAATAATAATTATAAAAATCGCCAAAACAATAATATAATTTCTGATAATTTCTTGTCTTTCGATTTTCTGACTTAATTCTACATGCATCATTTTTTCCTTCTCTTTCTCAAGAAAAATTGACTTTTCAAAGTCAAACAATTCCTTTTTTTTGATTATGTTTAACTCAGTGTTTGATGCTGCCAAACTGTCTAATCTCCCAATCAGATCTTTACTGTATACTAATGCCTCTTGGTTGTTTTTTAACTTTTCATAAATTTTTATAACGAGTTTTTGCTGTTTAATAATTCTGCCAATATCCGAGTTAATCTCGCGTGAAATGTTTAGTGAGTTTAGCGCATGCTTCAAAGCCTTATTGTATTTACCTTTTTTAAAGTAAATAGAGCCTAAATAAAAATGTGCATTTGAAGCTTCCCTTTTGTTACCTCCTGCCACGTTTAAGGCAAGAATATTATATTCTGTTGCTTTAGTTAAATTTCCTTCTTCTTCATAAAAAGCTGCTCGCTGTGTAAAGTAACCGGGCAAAGCACTAAATATTTTATATTTAAAAATTAGCTCATTGGCTTTATTAAAATAGCTTTCTGCAGTTGTTTTATTATTGTAGACTGCGTAGATGATAGCTAAATTTATAGTGTTAGCTACAAGTAATTGCTTGTTACCTAGGCTGTCATTTTGCAATAATTTGTGTGTGAGTAAAGTATACTTTAATGCATTTTTATTGTCGTTTATTTTATAATAAATATTGCCAATTAAATTATAAGTAGATGCATTTGAATAATGGTAAAGTAATTTATTTCTTTTTTCAATTGCCCTAAATGAATAATCGAGTGCTTGATTGATATCGCCGAGGGTACTATAAATTAATGCCATATTATGAAGTGATTTTGATATAATATGATCGTTACTGATTGACTTTCCAATAATAAGTGCCTTATTAATATGTTTCAACGCGTCAGCATTTTTGCCCAATTTTTGTTCGCACAAACCAATTCCGTTTAAAGCTTCGGCCAATTTGGCTTTAAAGAAGGTTGAATCTATAAGGGATGAATTAGTGTCTAAATAGTAAATTAATTTTAGTGAATTCTTAAAATAAAATAAAGATTTATTAAAATTATTTAAATTTATATGATAAAATTTTGCTAAGATTATATTTGCCTCCGCAATTCCAAGTAAATACTTAAGTTTTATTGATTCAGTTAAAGCCTTATTACTATAGTAAAATGTTGAGTCAGGAAATGAGTTCAGGTATTTATTGGCGAGCGAATTGTATTGGTTAACCTTAGCTGTATCAATTAGTTTAAAATCATAACTGGTTGAAAGACTACTTTTTTCAAAGGATTGTGCGAGACAAAAACCAAATGAGAAAAAAATAATTAGAAAATTTAATACTTTTAACATAATAACGTAATATTATTTTATGAAATACTTAAATATTTATTAATAATAGTTTGTAAATAATCTGGTTCAATAACTTAACGATACATAATAGTTTATATTGTGCTTAGTGAATTATTTTTTAGCCAGCAAGGTTAGAGCAAACTGTTCTTTACCTGCTGTACATCCAATCCAGTTATTTGATTTTTTTGGCCAGTTGAGAAAGTCGTCTATGTATTTTGCCAGCTTTATTTTTATTCGTCTTTCTTCACAATTAAGTCTATCAATTCACATTAGACTTCACTATTTTATTTCGTTGATAAGTAAAATCACTCTCGTGTTAAATTGACATAAATTACATAAATCCAACTCATTACTTCATGAACAATTACAAGAAGTATTGACTTATTCCTGTCCCAAGAAATAGCAGCTGCAACAATGCTACCAAGGGAAACTCCATCTTTAAGGATTGATTTGTCGGAGATACCGTCTACCGAGTGAACTTGTAATGTGATTAAAAAAAGAAATAATGTTAGTAGATGCGTTTGATTTTTCGAATTTAATACTTCATCACATCCAAACCAATCGCATATCCATAGACTTTTCCTTTCGCATCTTTGTAAATTCTGATTTTGTTGCACGCCATTCCTAAATTAAGGGGCTTCCAGGTTAATCCACCGTCTTTGGTTTCATAACCACTGTTCATAGTGCCTACAAATCCGTGGTTTTCATCAATAAACCCAATGCCAAATTCTCTTGCTCCTGCATCTTCCACCAAGTTGATTTCTTTCCATGTTTCACCACCATCAATGGTTTTGGCAACACGCTGTTGTTTTGCATTTGGATCTGGATTGTAGGATTGAATGGTTACATAACCAACTTTTTCACTCGGAAAGGAAACCTTCCAAGTGGTTTCAAACGGACGATTAGATTGATACACCTTTTTCCATGTTTTACCTCCATCAGTCGTTTTTAAAATTAACGCATTGGATTGGGAAACATCTTCGCTCGTGGCAGCGCAAGCAAAACCGGTATTCTTATCAAACATTTTGATGTCAAAAAGCATTTTACAATTCTTGTCCATGCTATTGGAAGTCCAAGTTAAACCCCCATCATGAGATGCCATCATGTTGGCTGGAGAACCAACCCGACCAAATGCGTAAATATGAACTTTGTTATCTGTTTTTCCGTGATTAATGAAGGGTTCTTTCACGATATCTATCGCGCAAAGCCCTTTCACGTATGGACCTTTATAGGGAAAAGGATTCCAGGTTTTTCCTCCATCAATAGTTCCGTATAGCGGAATGGTGTCGGTCACATTTGGGAAATAATCTGTTCCAACTGTTCCTACAAATCCTTATAAACTATCTATAAAAGTAATACAGCGGAAAAATGTTCCTTTCTTTTCCAATTGTTTTTCCCATGTTATTCCCCCATCTTTGGTATGATAAACGCTCCCAAAACCGTTTACGTACCAGCCTTCGTTTTCATTGATGAATGTAATATCATCTTGTTTTCCTGGATAACGATCAGTTTTTAATTTTCGCCATCCTTGTTCACCAATTTTGTTATCTGATTTTTTATTCAAAACGTCATTACTCCAGTGAACAGCAGACAACCCAACTTCTTGGTTGTATTCGTCAAAGAGTAACTGAATCTGACCATTTGCAAATTTATTATAGGCCTCTTGCATTGTGCCTGACTTTGCGAAGAAGTGATCTGTTGAAGGATAGGTCTTCAAGGTGGCGTTCCCATGATGAAAATAATTAACAGTATTAACGATTTGCTGATGATCGGCCTTAGAGAACGCTTGAAAATCGGATTCACCAAATTGCACAAGCACTTTAGCCGTTGTATTCTTCCAGTTTTCAAGATGCGGATAATCTTGAATTTGCCGCCAGTATTCCGCATTTCGTGAATAAATCTTTCCTTTACCGTCATACTCCCATGCGGTTCTCAATACGCTGTCGGCCATCGGATCTATGGCCATGTCCTCCAATCTCTCTTTTTTAATAAAAAAGCGGTAGTTTAGATCGTATTGCTCGTTGACGGATTTTTCAACTTCAATGGGATTCATTCCGGCTAAAGCATTTTGAGTTCGGTACATCTCTATTTGGTATTCAAACCATGATTTAGAAACAGTACCATACACAACAACTCCGGCAAAAGCAGAAGTGAAAAAAGTAACTCCTGAAGAAAACAAAAAAAACATTGAGAATCACAAAAAAATTGCGACTCTTTTGGAATCGGCTGCGAAGCATCACATCGAAGCTGCAAATCATCATGAAAAAGAAAATCATGAAAAGGCGGCTCAAAGCACAATCGCAGCGCATGGTCATACAGCCCTTGCTCACGAAGCTCAAAAAGACGGTGTAAAAATGCACGCATTGAATAGTTAAATGTGATTTGCTTATCCACTTTAGATTCTTATAAAAAGCATCATGCAAAAGCATGGTGCTTTTTAATTATTTTGTACATTTGACCAACCAAATTTTGTACCTGAAAGTTCATTGATAATTACCAATTTAATGATGGATTTCCAATTCTGAGAATTCATCAAAATCCTAAGTGCTTGAAAATCAACATTAAAGTTTTATAAATTCAACCCTTTTGGTACTGAGAATCAAATAGAGTCAATGAAAAACATTGGCCTTTTGTGTTTTGAAAACCTTAAAGCATTAATTAAATTGGATTATAATTAAAAAGCAAAGCAACTTTAACGGTAATAACCAATTAATTTAAAGATAATAAAAACAATCCAGTTAAAATTAATAAATCACATGGATTGTAGATCTCACCCAAACATTTGATTAATGCATTTGTTTGTGTTATTTTACTCTAACTTATTCTTGGTAGGTTTAATTTGAATAATCTCCTAGTAGATCATATCTTAGGTATTTACTTCGATTGTTAGTTATTCGTAAAATCTGTCAGTTGTCCGACTAAAACTACAATAATAAAAGTATGATTAATCATTTAGGTTTTTTGATAGTTAGGTTAGGTTTTGAACCTTGCAGGCTGCTTGTACAGGAAATATTAACTTGTTAAATCGTTAAAGATAAGTCGGTATAGCCCCTTATCGATCTAGTTTATGTAGCATTAACAATGTTAGTTGCAACAATTCCTTTTGGTCCATGCGCCATTTCAAAGTTTACTGCATCTCCTTCTTTAACTTCGTAGTTTGCCTCGGAGATGTGAAAAAATATTTTTTCGTGTGTTTGTCCGTCTTTAATAAAACCAAAATTGCGGTCTCTATTGTATATTGCAATTCTTCCTGATCTGGTTACATTTGTTTGTTCCCGAAGGATGGTTTGCGGACCAAGTAATATTTCATCAACCGATATTTCAACTTTTGTCCGGGGGTCTGGCGGCGTGCTGCTTAATTGTCCATTGTGATCTACATAAGCCATCATACTTTCTGCGCCTTTACCCTTGCTTGAATTAACTTTTCTTAATTCTCGCTTTTCTAGTTTTTCCTTTTGTTTTTGCTTTTTCTTTTTTTCTTTTTCGTTTTTTTGAAACGTTTGTTTTGATTTTGACATTGAATAATAAATCTGTGATAAGCAGATTTATGAAGTTAAACCAACTCAGATTTTGCTCAAAGATAATCAAACGGTTGTCACCTTCTAAATTTTGTTTTCACCAACTTTCACTCAATGTTTTCAGAGTATTCATTCTCTATATCAAACAAATTAGGTTATTTCAATTATTCTAATTACATTTGTACATCCTTTTGAGGGTTGTATCACAATCTGAATGCCATAATCGGCTAACAATTCAATTTAACTTTACAATTTTTGAGGCAAACAAGGTGTAGTCACACTCAAATGACCCTGCCTATTCAAAAAAACATTTATTATAAATGACATTTAAAGAACTGAGCTTGATAGAGCCATTATTGGCTGCTCTTAATTCTATCGGTTACCAACAACCAACTCCTATACAAGAAAAGGCCATTACTCCAATACTTAATAATCAAGATATTTTCGGCTGTGCACAAACTGGCACAGGGAAAACCGCAGCCTTTATGTTGCCGATTTTGCAACAATTAAGTATAAAACCAACATCAAAATCCATTAGAGCTTTAGTTTTGGCGCCTACGCGTGAACTAGCTATTCAAATAGGAGAAAACGTTGAAGCATTAAGCGTTAATTTGAAACTAAAACACACCGTTATTTTTGGTGGTGTATCACAAAAAAATCAGGAAAGAGCACTTCGATCAGGAATAGATATTTTGATTGCAACACCCGGTAGGTTGCTTGATTTAATGCAACAAGGAATTATTAAAATAGATGCAATCGAACACTTTGTGTTAGACGAAGCTGACAGAATGTTAGATATGGGATTTATACATGACATAAAAAAAATCATTGTTAAATTACCGATAAAGCGTCAAACACTTTTCTTTTCGGCAACTGCGGCTCCGGATATTATGAAACTCGCTACCTCACTGCTTAAAAATCCGGTTCACATTCAGGTTGCACCTGTTTCTTCAACAGCTTCTTTGGTTGAACAAAGTTTATATTATGTGGCGAAAGAAAATAAACGTTCATTGCTAAAACATTTATTACAACATGAAAATGTAGAACATGCCTTGGTGTTTACACGCACAAAAAGAGGTGCTGATAGAGTAGCAAAAGAATTGAATAAAAACGGAATTACGTCTGAGTCGATACACGGCGATAAATCACAAGGAGCAAGAGTAAGGGCCTTAAACGGGTTTAAAAACAGAGTAGTTCGGGTATTAGTTGCAACAGATATTGCAGCACGAGGTATTGATGTAGATAAATTAACGCACGTTATTAATTACGAAATTCCTGAGGTTGCAGAAACGTATGTACATAGAATTGGAAGAACCGGCAGGGCTGGTTCAGCAGGAAAAGCACTTTCTTTTTGTGATAGTGATGAGTTAGCGTACATGAAAGATATAACCAAACTAATCAAACAAACTATAAGTGTTGTTTCATCACATCCTTACACAAACTAAATTAATCATAAACAATAAAAACAAAATCAAATGAACAAAGGAACAGTAAAATTTTTCAACGAAGCAAAAGGATTTGGCTTCATTAAATCAGAAAATGGCGAAGAAATATTCGTACATGCAACAGGACTTAAAAGCGACATACGTGAAAATGATGAAGTCGTTTTTGACATCGAAAACGGTAAGAAAGGACTTAATGCCGTAAATGTAAAGTTAGCCTAATTTAACATAAGTTAATGAGGCAATTAAAAATTGGTAAGTCTATAACCAACAGAGACGCATCATCTCTGGATAAATATCTTCAAGATATTTCTAAATTGCCGATGATTACTGTTGAAGAGGAAATAATTCTGGCTTCAAAAATCCGTCATGGAGATCAGCAGGCATTGAATGAATTAGTGTCGGCAAACTTAAGATTTGTAGTATCTGTTGCGAAACAATACCAAAATCAGGGTATTAGCTTGCAAGATTTGATTAATGAGGGAAATACCGGCTTAATCAAAGCTGCTTCCAGATTTGATGAAACTAGAGGATTTAAATTTATATCTTATGCTGTATGGTGGATAAGACAATGTATCATACAAGCAATTTCTGAACAGTCGAGAATTGTGAGATTACCCTTGAACAAAATAGGAGCACTCAATAAGATAAGGAAAGTAAAAGGTAAACTTGAACAGCAGCTTGAACGAAATCCAACGGATGCAGAGATTGCCATTTTTATGGAAATCAAAGAATCGGAAGTAACAACTACCAGATCTAATTCACCATGGCATGTTTCAACGGATGCCGCTCTTCCCGGTCAAGAACAAATTACCTTAATGGATGTGATGTTTAATGCGGATGACTTTAAACCTGATCATGAGTTGATGATGGACTCACTTAGAATAGAAATTGAAAGGGTATTGTCAAAACTAACTGAAAAGGAGCAGGATGTGATTAAACTCTATTTTGGTGTGGCGGGTTATCAGGCTTTAACATTGGATGAGATCGCCATTAAATTTAATCTTACGCGCGAAAGAGTCCGGCAGATTAAAGAAAAGGCTATCAGGAAACTTAGGTTTAAATCACAAAGTCAAAATTTAACCGGGTATTTTTCATAGTCTTTTTTGAACTTAAATTAAAAAAATGCAGAAAATTCAATTTATCAGTAAAGATCGAAACAAAGCTATTTTCTATGCGACACTAAGAAGTAGGATAGAAATGTATTTCAAAGAAAATAACATCTCCAAACATTTTAATTCTTCCATGGTGATTAAAACTGTAGTGTTGTTGACAGGTTATATATTGCCATTTTTGTTTATTTTATTTTTTAATTTTCCTCAGATAGTTAATTATAGCTTATGGTTAATGATGGGATTATTTAAAGCCGGTATCGGTATGTCTGTTATGCATGATGCCAATCATGGCGCTTATGCAAGGAGTCATAAAGTAAATTACTGGCTTGGACATACATTAAATTTAGTTGGCGGATCTGTTTTTAATTGGAAACTGCAACATAATCAACAACATCATACCTATACAAATGTTATTAATTTAGATGATGATATAGAAGATAAACTAATTTTAAGATTTTCACCTCATACAAAAGCTAAGTGGTATCATAAGTTTCAGTTTATTTATGCGTTTTTA
>B570J29032_109959273_pt1 | contig 21240 bp, 18 predicted proteins | sample LakMenEpi16Nov12_FD_29032 | JGI IMG/M metagenome (IMG submission 29032) | reverse complement strand
CCGATACAAAACCTTGTAAAAATAGAGTCGAGGAGATCTTCATTCGTAACTTCGCCGGTGATGCTGCCTAGTTCTTCCAAAGCATAACGGATGTCTAAGGCCAGTAAATCGCCAACCACCTGTTGATCCAAACCTTGTTTTACTTTTTGCAAAGCTTCAAATGCTCTGCTTAAAGAGTTAGCATGGCGGGCGTTGGTTACAATGGTGTCAGTGGCATCTACGGTTCTGGTGTCAAATAACGATACTAATTTTTGTTTTAACAGCTCAATGTTTTTATGTTCTTTAGCTGAAATAAAAATCATCTCCGGATATTCAAAAAATTCTTTACGCAGCGTTTCCTCTCCTTCCACATCAATTTTATTTGCAACAACAACTAATTGCGAATTGCCAATGTGTGGCTTAAGCAGTTCCAATTCTAATTTTAAATCACCACTGCTAATTTCATGTCCATCAAACAAATAAACAACAATAGCCGATTTTTTTATCACCTCAAAAGCTTTGTTCACACCAATTTGCTCTATTACATCGCTGGTGGTTCTTATTCCGGCGGTGTCTATAAAACGGAACAACACGCCGTCAATGGTTATTTCATCTTCAATGGTATCACGTGTGGTGCCCGGTATTTCACTCACAATGGCGCGGTCATCTTCCAACAATACATTTAACAAGGTTGATTTACCTGCGTTAGGTTTACCGACAATGGCAACCGGTATGCCATTCTTAATCACATTACCAACTTCAAAACTTTGTATTAATTTTTGTAAAATACCCGAAATAGTGTTGATGAGTTTTTTTAAATCATCACGGTTGGCAAACTCCACATCTTCTTCGCTAAAATCTAATTCCAATTCAATTAAGGAAGCAAAATTAATTAAGTTGTCTCGGAGTAATTTAATTTTTGTACTAAAGCCGCCACGCATCTGCTGCATCGCTACCTGATGACTTACCGCACTATTACTGGCAATTAAATCGGCAACGGCTTCGGCCTGACTTAAATCTAATTTACCATTTAAAAATGCACGCATGGTAAATTCACCCGGGTTAGCCATTCGGGCGCCCTCACTTAAAAATAATTGTATTAATTTTTGAATAATGAAGGGCGAACCATGACAGGAAATTTCTGCAATGTGATTGCCGGTGTATGTATTAGGACCTCTAAAAATGCTAACTAACACTTCGTCAATAATAACGTCGTTATGAATGTAAACACCAAACACAGCAGTGTGTGATTTAACCTGTTGCAGTGATTTTGCTTTGTTTGTTTTTTTCGAATAAAAATGTTTTTCGGCCATGTTAATGGCTTGTTCACCGCACAAGCGAATCACGGCAATCGCCGAACTACCGTGCGCGGTAGCCAGAGCAACAATGGTATCTTTAGTGTTTACGTTCATAGTCCTTTATCTCATTATATTTTTATTAAAACATCTTTCGACTCTGCTTTGGGTGACTTATTCACGTCAGGCTGAGCGGAGTCGAAGCCTGTTAACATGCACTATACGACTTAGTACTTAATTCTACATGACACCCTTCGACTCCGCTCAGGGTGACAATGATTCGCTCAGGGTGATTTTTTCACGTCAGGCTGAGCGGAGTCGAAGCCTGTTAACATGCACTATTCGACTTAATACTTAATTCTACATGACACCCTTCGACTTCGCTCAGGGTGACAATGATTCGCTCAGGGTATCCTTACACGTCAGGCTAAGCGGAGTCGAAGCCTGTTAATTAACTAACTTTCATTTTTTTCATTTTTTTATTCATTAAATTTTGAATTTGTATCGTTTTGACATTTTGCTAATTCATGGATTAAATCAAAATCACCTTTCATTAAGGCTTCTTTCTTTTTTCTGGTCCAATCTTTTATTTTCTTTTCCCATTCTATTGCTTCTAAATTATTTGAAAATTTATTTTGCCAAACTAATTTAATTGGTCTTCGGTAAAAAGTATACGCGTTAGAATCTTCTCCGTTATTATGTTGTGCTATTCGCTTTTCAACATTATTGGTAACTCCAACATAGTAGGAGCTGTCTTTACATAGAGCAATGTATACATATAAACCTTTATCCATTTATTTACTCTAAAATTAAGTATTATTCTGATTAATTCAAGAGGAACAGTTCAATGTTAATTAATTTATAAAATCCTATTTTAGTTCTATTGAAATTATACGTCAGGCTGAGCGGAGTCGAAGCCTGTTAACATGCACTATTCGACTTAGTACTTAATTCTACATGACACCCTTCGACTCCGCTCAGGGCGACAATGATTCGTACAGGGTGACAATTAATTGCTCAGGGTAACTTTTTCAAGTCAGGCTGAGCGGAGTCGAAGCCTGTTAACATGCACTATACGACTTAATACTATATTCTACATGACACCCTTCGACTCCGCTCAGGGTGACAATGATTCGCACAGGGTGACTTTGTTCCGCTCAGGGTGACAATTAATTGCTCAGGGTAACGTTCGAATGTAATTCCATTTAATTCTTTAATTCACCCTTCGACTCCGCTCAGGGTGACAATGATTCGCACAGGGTGACTGGTAGCAAATTCAAATTATGTATGGATTAACATCTTTCTATTACTGCGGCATAACCTTGGCCTACACCAATACACATCGTTACTAAAGCATATTTTTTTTGATGTAGATTTAAATCAATGGCTGCTGAATTTAAAATGCGTGCACCGCTCATGCCTAAAGGATGTCCTAACGCAATGGCACCGCCATTAATATTAATTCGCTCATCAGTATCCGCTAAGCCCCATGCTCTTGTGCAAGCTAAAGCCTGCGCTGCAAATGCTTCGTTTAACTCTATTAAATCAATATCTTTTATGCTTAAACCTGCACGTTGTAAAGCTTTATTAGCTGCTTCAATTGGACCTATCCCCATAATTCTTGGTTCAACACCACTAATGCCCATGCTTACAATACGTACTAAAGGTTTTAAATTATATTTTTTAATAGCTTCTTCGCCTGCTAGTAATAGGGCTGCAGCACCATCATTTAAGCCACTGGCATTACCTGCCGTAACGGTACCATCTTTTTTAAAGGAGGGTTTTAAACCGGCTAATCCTTCTAAAGTTGTATTCGGTTTAGAAAACTCATCTTTATTAAATTCTAATGGATTTCCTTTACGTTGCGGAATCTCTATGCTAACGATTTCTTTTTCAAAACGACCTGCCGCAACAGCTTTAGCAGCTTTTTGCTGACTCCACAATGAAAATTGATCCTGATCCGCACGATTGATGTTGTATTGCGCTGCAACATTCTCAGCGGTTTCGCCCATGGCATCCACACCGTACATCTCCTTTAATTTCGGGTTAATAAAACGCCATCCAAAACTTGAATCATAGAGTTGCTGGTCACGCCCAAATGCTGAACTGGCTTTACTCATCACCAAAGGGCCACGCGTCATGTTTTCTACACCACCCGCAATCATTAATTGTTCATCGCCAACCATAATTGCTCTTGCTGCATCTATAGCCGCACTTAAACCGCTAGCGCATAAACGGTTAACGGTTTGTCCGGGTACTTTTACAGAGTAACCGGCCAATAAAGTTGCCATGCGTGCCACATTTCTATTGTCTTCTCCCGCTTGATTGGCGCAGCCTAAAATCACATCACCCACTTCTTCAAAATCAACGTTACCGTTTTTTTCTTTTAATTTTTTTAAAACATGTGCAGCTAAATCATCTGTTCTGATGGTTGATAAGGTTCCTCCAAAATTTCCGATGGCCGTTCTCACGCCATTTATTAAATAGGCTTGTTTCATGTGTCTATATTTTTTGTTTTTTAATTGTCTTTAGTCCTATCTGTCCTAACCACGTTTTCTTGGAAGGACGATTATTGAGTGATGTGTTTTATCTTTTAAATTTACGAATTAAACATTTAATGGCCAGTAACAATGTTGTGCTTGTATTAATTGATTTTAAACTACTTAACGAAGATTTAATAAAACGGCGATAAGCTTTCAATCCCAAAGCAGTATTTCCACAACTATCCAGCCAAAATTTATGAATAATACCGTTAAAATCATTAATCGGTATGGCATTTATTTTTTCGTTTTGTTTCACCAATGATTTTAACCAGTTTTCAATATCTATTAAAACACTTTCATTTTTAATAAAAGCATTGTTGCCAATTAAATTATGCATTTGCAGTTCTTTTTCAGTGAATTGAAAGCCAAGAGATTTCAAATAAATTTCTCTGATACGGGCACTGCTTTCTAATTGTTTAGCTTTATTTAATTGACTGATTTGGTTGGAGTGACTTCGGTATATGATTAAGGGCTGTTCACAATGTCCTAATTCTGATTGAAGCGCCAGCCTGGTCCAGAGTTCATAATCTTCTACATGTAAAAATTCGCTGTTGTAAACCGTGATTTCACTTTTTTTAAATAAAACTGATGGATGGATAAAACAAGTTGCAAATAGCAAAATACTTTTTAATTGTCCGCTGGTGTAACGATTGCTCACCTTTGTAATTTTTCCATGATGTAAATTGTTGTGATCTCCTCCTATAACTTCACAATGCGGGTGTTGTTTAAGATAATTGAATTGATTGGCTAATCGATCGGGTAGGGCAATGTCATCTGCATCCATCCTGGCTATTAGTTCAGATTTAGCCAAGGCAATGCCTTTGTTCAAACTTGCAATTAGTCCTGAATTTTTGTCGTTTTGTATGAGCACAATTCTTGAATCAGTATACGTTTTTAAAATAGTTACTGTTTCATCTGTACTTCCATCGTTAATAATAATGAATTCAAAATCAGTGAAGGTTTGGTTCAAAATGCTTTCTATTGCCTCATGCAAATAAGTTTGCCCGTTGTAAACAGGCATTAGAACAGATATTTTTGGACTAGGATTCAATATAAGCTTTTAATTTGTCTAATATAATTGAATCTTTTGTGGCATCAAATTTACGGGCGAAGAATTTTGATGGGGCATGTATGAGTTCTTCAAAATCTGATTCTCTGAGTATTTTAGGATATTCCGGTCCGGTTGACCAATTGGTGTATCTCAAGTCCTGAGGAACTATTTTGGATTTAAATTCCGAATTCATTAATATGGATTGGATAAAAATTTCATCGGCGGTTAAGCTGTATTTAAACGTTTTTAAATAAACCGGATGTTGGTTCACATAGTTTACAATATAGGTTAAGGCTTCGATGGATAAATTAAACCAGTTAGAGCCGCCATACTGTTGAAAATATGAGCGACGTTTAAATTTAATTGCAGTTTGTAGTTTGCCTATTGCGGCATTTATTTTATTAGTCAACCAAGGATGTTTCGGAAAATTTAAATGATAATTTCCAAGCCGGTTCAAACCTCCATCCTGCCACTGCACATCCGGTAATTTAAAGTGAACCATGTATTCGGAACCTTGATTAATTTTAAAAAAGTTTACTAACTCCGATGGTTTTTTAATTAGAAAATCTTGTCCGCTTAAAAGCATAAAGTAATGTTCGCTGTTACTTTTAACGGCTGCTTTAATAAGGGCTAACGTAGCGAGTATTTGGTTGTAGCTACCCCAATACACTTTGTAGGTTTCTTCAATAAAAACTACACGAGCGTTGCTTTTAAATTGATTGATTATTGATTGGAATTCTGCCGTGTTTTTTTGATCCACATGAATGTATATTTTGCTTTCATCAACCAACAATAAGGCCTCTATTAGCCTTACTAATTGAGCCGGGTAACGATGTGCTAATATGAGAAAGCCTAATTTCACTCAATGCAATGCCAAGTTTTCGGAATAATACCGAGGGTTTTACTTTCTACACCGTTAAACCAATATTTTGGAGCAACCACGTGTTTAGAAGGGTTTGCATTAAGCCAGGCTGCCCACCAGCTAAAACTGCTGTTGGCAATAATGTGGTGTTGACATTGACTCATTAAATACAAATCCTGCGCTGCTGAAGTTGTTTCAAGAAAATGACAATTCTGAATTGGCAAATTCGTTTTACACCACGGCACATCATCAGAAAAAACATAAATAACTAATTCGGTTTGAAGTTGCGCTTTTAAAAGATTAACTGCGTTCACATAATAATCAACACTGCACAAGCCGTGAAATTGATTAGCTGAGGCTAGCGTTACATAATCTCCACGCCTCACATGCAATGAAACAGAAACCGGTTTTAGTTGATTTTTTAAAGTTGTAGAACTTGTAATAATCTCTTTTTTAAACGTAAAAGCTTTTCTAAGTTCAATACTTACCTTATCAAAATAAGCTTCGTTTTGCCAAAAGCCATTTAAATACGTATTGGCAGGTAAATGAAAAAAATGGGAATTAAGTGTTTGTCCCGATTCATTGGCTACCTGGTATTTAGAAACCACTTTGAAATATTTATAAAGAACTTTTGAGAGAGCTGTTTCCTGAAATTGATCAATGTCTTTTTGAGTTGCAATTTCAAAGGGATAATCAAAAATAGTTAATTCCAGCTGGCGTGGCGTATAAGCACCATTTGGATCTGCATTGAGATGACTAACGTCTATTTTTAATGGTACATGCCATTTTTTTGCCAAAGCCAAACCGGCTCCAAACTGAAACATTTGGTTACCCAACCCACCTATTAGTTTTGTGATGATCATGAATGACGCAGTTGTTGATAGAGTTTTTCGTATTCCAGAGTTATTTTTTCCCAACTGTATTTTTCGTGCCAAATGGCATGCGATGTTTCTGCCATTTGTTTTCTCTCATTTGCATTTTCGTAAAAGCTATTTAAGGCTTTAATCGACTCTTCTATTTTTGCAAATGAAAAACCGTTACTGTCTTTATTGGTAGGTAGAATTTTACCACCTTTTGTCCAGTCAGCAATTTCAATGGAGTTGCCTACATCAGTTGCTAAAAATGGTAGTTTGGCAGCCGCGCATTCAAATAAAACAATTGGCGAACATTCAATATTAGAAGGAAAAATAAAAATATTAGCCTGTTTGTATGCCGCAACGGTAAAGGCTCTGGAGTAATGGTTAAAGAAAGCTTTTTTGTTGGGCGATAATTTAATGAGCAGCCAATTCAATAATCGTTTAGGATATTTAGGCATAGCTTTAAAAAAATGCTCATAGTTATTGCCAATCATAATTAAAGCTGCATTTTTCAGATTACTTTTTCTGAATATTTCAATTAATTCATCATGCCCTTTCCAGCCCGTGTAACTGCCTACGTGTAATAGCAGAAAAGTATCATCCTTTAAACCAAGTTCTTTTCTTACGTTGATACTTTCTGTTTTTAAGAACTCATCTTCTGCCGCACCATTTGGAATGATCATCAGTTTAGTAACACCATTTTCCCGTGCAAAATTAATGTCACGGTAATCATTACTCAAGTATACATTCATATCATAACCATGAATGTATGTTTTCATATCCTCAAAATACTGTTTAAATTCGGGCCAATACAAACCCGAATAACCGGTTGGTACAGACACTTTCTTTGCTTTTATTTTGTTTAAAATTGGCAGTGCTAAATTTGTAGCCCATTGCTGCGCAGCAAAGAACGTAATAACCTCTGCATCTGTATTCAATAAGTAGGTTTGATAACGAAGTTCTTCCTCTGTTTTTGCATTAAATGGATTTGCTTCAATCTTAAAAACTTCAATGTTAACGCCATTTAATTCATTGTAAGTACGTTGCTCATGAAATCTGGTACAAACAATCACAGTATGACCTAATTTAACGAGTCTTTCAGAAAGTTGCTTAACAACTTCCTGCATGCCTCCAACATTTGGATAATAAGATTCTACACAATGTATAATTTTCATTTTTATTAATCGTAAATGGTGGATTTATATCTGAATAATTTGTGTTCGATTTTTAACCAAAATTGTTTCAAAGAGAATTTTGGTGTTATTTTTCGTTGATACATGTTAAACCTACTCTGAAGTACTTTTTTATAGAGTTCATAACGCTTTTTAAGTTCTGTTGATTCCTCAGGGAATTCCTCCTGCAAGTTGAAGTTGATTTTTGTAAGGGTAGAAAGGATTAATTCAAAATCAAATTGTTCGGTAATTTTATAATTATGATGGTATAACTTCGCTAATTCTTGATTCCCATTGCTTTCTTGTGCCAGCAATTTGTTGAGATTAAAAAGGGTTTGATTAAAAAGTGGACTAGCTTCATAATAACTTGTAATTTTAGATAAACCTTTTTCATGATGTCTGTATTTTACCAGGTACTCAGGCAAGTTAGCAACCTTTCCTTTAAAAGCTAATGCCGACCACAAATGATGATCTTCATAATAATTCCTGTTTAATGAATAGCCACCAACCGATTGCACAATTTCTTTTGAGAACATCACTGAGGAGTGCACAAATGGATTGTCAAATAGTAAATCAAACTTTAAAATGGCTGAAGAAGTAGGGTGGTTATGTTGTCCATAATTTGGATATTTATCACTAAAAATCAATGCTCTGGTACCTAACAATACAACTTGAGGATGTTGTATTAAATAGTTCACTTGTTTTTCAAGCCTCTGTGGCATTGAAATGTCATCATTATCTTGCCTTGCAATGTAGTGCCCTTTACTTATGTCAATTCCTTTATTAAGTGTTGCGGCTAAACCCATGTTAGCATGTTTGTAATACCTTATTCTTGAATCGGTATAAGACAAACAAATTTTTTCGGAATTATCGGTTGAGCCATCATTTAATAAAATCAGTTCAAAGTTTTGATAGGTTTGATTTAGAATACTATCAATAGATTCTGCAAGAAACAACTCTGCATTGTAAATAGGGAGTATAATGGATATGAGAGGTGTATTTAGCAAGTATGAATGAATTATATGTATTAGATGAATATTGGTGTTATGATAGTATTTACGACTTGAAGATTTGATTTAGCTTAGAATTTAGTTTTCTCTTAAACTCACTCCATTCAGTTGGAACGCCTCTGCGTTTGACGTTTTGTTTAGCTGCTTTGTATGATTTTTGTTGCAGTGCAGTTAGTTTAAAATTTTTCCCCCTCAACCAATTATCTAGGGTATTAAATGCCAATTCAAAAATAACGTAAGGATCTGAGTGCGCAGTCCTAATAGATGTTTGATTTTCATTTAAGTATTTTAAGAGTGGTTGATTAATATACCCAATATTCAGTTGAGTAGATAATCTTAACCATAACACATAATCTTCGATGGCTTTAAATTCAGGTTCCTCCGGAAACAGAGAATAGGTTAGCAAAATATCTTTCGATACAAGCATTGAACTACAAACCACATTGTTTTCCTTGATTAAATCACTAAACGTGATTTCAGAGTTTGTATAACCTAGCAGAGGTTTCGGAGAATTTGAATCATTTAATTTAACATCATAAGCATTAGTGCAAACAGCCTTTAGCTGATGGGTTTGAATGCGTTTAACCTGCTCTTCTAATTTATTAGGTAGCCACTCATCATCATTATCTATAAAAGCTAACCAATTTCCTTTACTTTCTTTAATCCCTCTGTTTCTTGGAATAGCCGGTCTACCATTTTTACCACAATTAATCCATTTTACTTTTGGATGGTTTAATTGAGCAACTAAATCTTTTGAATTGTCAGTTGAACCATCATCGCAAACTAGGATTTCCAATACCGGCAGGGTTTGTTTGAGCGCACTTTGTATAGCTTTAACCAGAAGTTCTGCTCGGTTATAGTTTGGTATGATAACAGATATTTGAAAATTATCCGGCAAACGATTTTATTAATTGCTTTTCAAAATTGGTAAACCAAACCTCCAACATTCTCTTTTCAGTATCACTGTCATCTACCATATAATCAGATAAATAATTTTTAGCGGCAACTTTAGCTTCCTGTAATGTTAAATGTTTTATTTTTTTTCCAATTACTTCAATATTATAAGTGTTTTTATAATCGTTAGGAAGCACTTGTTGAATTTCAAACCCAAAAGCGGTATAAATTTTTTCTAAACGTTTTTTTGAGTATCCTTCATAATGCACTGCCCAGCTTGCTTCTTGCGAACCAAAAATATGTCTTAAGCCAACACCTTCTTTTTTAGAGCCCAGTAGGGAGAAGTTTTTCTTAAACGTAGTTTCAAAATCCGGAACTTCAATTCTAAGGATACCTCCCAATTTAAGCCAGGAGTTCCATGCTGCCATAAAAGCACAGGCACTCATTCGTTCAAAATGTTCAAAAACATGATGTAATCTGATTTCCTCTATGCTCTGTGCCGAGTATTTTAATTCATAAAGGTTATGAAACTCATCTGCCACGCTGGTTTGTTGGATGGTATGTTCTGATGAAGGATAGTCGATATTAATATAGCCTTCCATGTATTTCTGGCCACAGCCCAAGTGTAGTTTCATTTTAATTTATTTTAAAAATTTATTAGTTTAATTGATTGAACTCATAAGGCATTGGGTTTAAAATTAAACCGCTTTGTGTATTAACAATGCGATTGTTGTTGGCAGTATCACCTGCATCTGATATGTTCAAACTCACGGTTGAATCATCGTAATGAAAGGTTCTTTCGTTGCTGGATAAACCAATTACAATTTTGTATGTACCTGTGGTTAGCATTAAATCATTGTTAGTAAAAATTAATTCGTAATTCCCCTTTTTGATATTTAGAGGCTTTGTCCAGGTTGTTCTGATAGGCTGATCCAATGCAGATACAATTCCCATTCCCCCGATAAAATGTTCAACATCTTGTGTTAGATTAATGGTAATCCTCACTCTCCAGTTATCACCAACGGGTATTTCCATTAATGGCTGCCCTTTTTCGCTTTCGATGTATACGGTTTCTGCATACCCTTGTGTTGCAGAGTCTGGTTTTTGAAGTTGATAAATCGACTGGGATTGTTCACCTGAATTTAAATAGCGATTGATAATACTATCAATACTACCGTGTTCCATCAATTTCCCTTTGCTCAAATAAATGCCGGTATTACATAATTTCTGAACAGCTTGCATGCTGTGACTAACAAACAAAATCGTTTTGTCACCAGCTTTGCTGATGTCGTTCATTTTACCGATACATTTTTTTTGGAAGGCAGCATCACCCACAGCAAGTACTTCATCTACTATTAGTATTTCGGGGTTCAAATGTGCTGCAACTGCAAAGGCTAATCGTACATACATTCCACTGCTGTAGCGTTTTACTGGCGTATCTAAAAATTGCTCAACTTCACTAAAGGCCACAATTTCATCAAACTGTTTTTCAATTTCAGTTTTTGTCATCCCTAAAATAGACCCATTAAGAAAAATATTTTCACGCCCGCTTAAGTCGCCATGGAAACCGGTGCCAACTTCCAGTAAACTGGCCATTCTTCCTTCGTATTCAATTCTGCCTGTTGTAGGTTTTACTATACGACTTAGTATTTTTAAGAGCGTTGATTTGCCGGCACCGTTTCTTCCTACAATACCAACTCGGTCCCCTTTTTTTATTTCGAAATTGATAGCTTGTAACGCCCAAAATTCTTCCGCGGCATTCTTCGAATGACTTCTAAGCAAATTTTTGGTGCCTTTAAAAAGTGAACGAACGAGAGAATCCTCGGCATCTGTTTGCTGATGCTTTAAATGATATTTTTTTCCGAGATTTTCTACTTTAATGGCGATCTCACTCATAACTTAAATATAATCTGCAAACGATTTTTCGAATTTTAAAAAGTATCTGATTGATAGTATGCTTAAAATAAGAATGGTAACTAAATTAATTACGAGGTAGTTGAATGGCGGACCTTCATATACACCAAACAAACAGTATTTAAAAGCATTGATGATGCCAACAAAAGGATTTAGAAAATAAATGTCTTTAAAAATGGATGGAATGTTAAGACTCAAAAATTTAGAGGTTGGTATAAAAACGGGAATCGAATAAAAGGCAATCTGCATTAAAAATGGAAGTAAGAATTTAACATCTCTAAACTTTACAGAAGCCGTTGCGAAAAACAAACCAATGGAAAGAGAAAAGAAAAGGGCATAAATAATGAGTAAGGGTAAAAGCACTATTTGCCAAGGAGGTAAACCAACCACAAAAATGCTGGTGATGATGAAAATTACGAAGGCTATGGAAAAATCAATTAAACTGATAGTTATGCTTGAGATAGGTAAAATTATTTTAGGAAAATACACTTTTGTTAAGATGTTGGAATTAGCTACAAGGGAATTACTCACATCCGTGATGACGGAAGATACTAATTGCCAAAAAATTACAACAGCGGTAACAGTAATAAAATTGGTAGAAATGGAGTTTTCTTTATTGATAAGTAAACTGAGTGCACCAAAAATAATACTATTTACAAGGGGTCTGATAATACTCCAGCTAAATCCAAGCCATGTTTGTTTGTATCGTACTTTTAAATCTCTTAAACTTAAATGTTTAATAAGGCTTTTGTAAGCAATAATTTCATTTAGTCTAAAAAAACTTTTATCCTCACTCGTGATTACCGTTTTCATTACAAGTGTATAAAGATAGCATTATTAATCAAAATAATCTCTTTAAAATACGTTTAAAATTTGTAATTTTAAACATGTTTAATGCTCTGCAAATTCTTAATACTTCCATCTCTAATGCCTTAATATCACTGTATAATTTAAGTTCAGTTGAATTAAGTTTTCAAAAAACTAAATCTGATTTTGAAGGTGATTTTACACTGGTTACCTTTAATTTAACCAAACCAACAAAACAAAGCCCTGATGCAATTGGCAAAGCAATTGGAGATTACCTTTTGCTGCATGAACCTATTGTTGAATATTATAATGTGGTTAAAGGTTTCTTAAACATTGGTTTAAAATCTAATTTTTGGCTAAGTTATTTTGAAAATATCAGAGAGAATTCAGGTATTGGTTTAAAAGCGAAAAATAGCAGTGGTAAAACTATAATGCTGGAATATTCGTCGCCAAATACCAATAAACCACTTCATTTGGGTCACATCCGCAATAATTTATTAGGGTTTTCAATGGCTAAGGTATTGGAAGCAAACGGCCACAAAGTTATTAAAGCGAATTTAGTTAACGACAGAGGTATTCACATTTGTAAAAGTATGTTGGCCTGGTTAAAATTGGGCAAAGGAGAAACACCTCAATCTGCTAAAATGAAGGGGGATCATTTGGTTGGTAAGTATTACGTGGAGTTTGATAAACTTTATAAAGCAGAAATCGCAGAACTTGTTAATGAAGGAAAAACAAAAGAAGAAGCCGAAAAATCTGCTCCAGTTATATTAGAAGCACAGCAAATGTTGCAACGCTGGGAGTCAGGTGATAAAGATGTTATTGAGCTTTGGAAGGTGATGAATTCCTGGGTTTATGATGGCTTCAAAGAAACTTATGCAAACATTGGCGTAGCATTTGATAAAATGTATTATGAAAGTGACACCTATTTGTTAGGGAAAGAATTAGTAGAGGAGGGATTAACTAAAAATGTTTTTTACAAAAAGCAAAATGGCAGTGTAGCCATCGACTTAAGTAATGATGGTTTAGACGAAAAAATAGTGCTACGCAGTGATGGAACAAGTGTATATATCACACAGGATATCGGCACAGCAATAGAGCGCTTTAAAGAATTTCCGGAGCTTCAACAATTAATCTATACAGTTGGTAATGAACAGGATTATCACTTTAAAGTGTTGTTTAAAATTCTTGAAAAGCTTGGTTACAAATGGGCCAAGGAATGTTATCATTTAAGTTATGGCATGGTTGAATTACCGGATGGCAAAATGAAGAGTAGAGAAGGAACAGTGGTTGATGCAGATGACTTGTTGCAGGAAATGTATGAAACAGCAGAAAGAACAACATCAGAATTAGGTAAGGTAGAAGGTTTTACAGAGGAAGAATTAAAAACACTTTACAGAACAATCAGTTTAGGTGCTTTAAAGTATTTTATTTTGAAGGTGGATCCTAAGAAAAAAATGTTATTTAATCCTGCTGAAAGTATCGATTTTAATGGTAACACAGGTCCGTTTATTCAGTATACCTATGCAAGGATAAAATCTATTTTACGTAAGGCAGAAAAAATAGAAAAATACGATATTAATCGAATTGAATTAACTCCTATTGAAAGAGAATTGATCAGAACGATTTATGATTTTGAGGCAATTATTGAAGAGGCTGCAAAATTATATAATCCTTCTATAGTGGCAAACTATGCTTACGAATTAACTAAATTATTTAATCGTTTTTACCATGAGTTTAACATTATAAGAGAGGAAGATGCAACACTTAAAAATTTCAGATTAAGTTTAAGCCAGTCCTGCTCACATGTTATTCAAAATTCTATGGATTTACTTGGAATTAATGTTCCCGAAAGAATGTAAACAACAACTATGAAAACAATAATATTTTATACTGCATTATTATTTTGTTTGAACATCAACGCTCAAACACCTTATACCAGTTTTTTTACGGGAGATACAAGTAATGTGAATCCGACAACAGAATATCGCATCTGTTTAATGGGTGGTGCAACCGAAGATGATAATGCCATGAAATGGTTTTTAGCGGGAACGGGTGGGGGCGATGTAGTGGTTATAAGAGTAACCGGAAGTAGTGGTTACAACAGTTATTTATATTCAAGTTTAGGTTATACATTAAACTCTGTTGAAACACTTGTTATACCAAGCATGGCAGCTGCAAACCACCCTTACGTTAGAAGACGATTAAGGGAGGCAGAAGGGGTTTTTATTGCAGGTGGTAATCAAAATGATTATGCAACATTTTGGAAAAATAGTGCAGTTGATAGTGCGCTTAATTATTTAATTAATGTAAAAAAGGTACCAATAGGCGGCACCAGTGCGGGAATGGCTATTCAAGGTCAGGCTTATTATACGGCTGCAATGGGCTCTATTACATCTCCAGTTGCTCTTTCAAATCCTTATGGCTCAATGGTCACAATCGGAAATAATGATTTTTTAAAACACAAATTACTCAGACGTGTAATCACTGATACACATTATGATAATCCGGATAGAAGAGGCAGGCAGACTGCTTTTTTAGCCAGGTTATTTCAAGATTCGGCAATTGCTTTTTATGGATTGGCTTGTGATGAATATACGGCCATTTGTATAGATAGTACAGGTATGGCAAAGGTTTTTGGTGGTTTTCCTACTTATGACGATAATGCCTATTTTATACAACCAAATTGTATTTTACCTAATCAACCCGAAACCTGCAACTCTTCGCAACCGCTTACATGGAACAGGAGTAATGCAGCTTTGAAAGTATACGCTGTTAAAGGAACTTCAGTTGGTGTAACTGCTTTTAATATTAAAAATTGGACCAACCCAAGCGCTGCCGGCGGAAGCTGGCAAAATTGGTATGTAAATAGTGGTGTTTTAACAACTACTGCAACAACTAACGGTATTAATTGTATTACTACCACTATGTCGTCAAATCGCATGGATACGGACTTTACTATGTTTCCGAATCCTACAAACGGTGAATTAAGTTTAGGTTCAGTTCAACCCGGACAAGAACTGACGATAGTTAATTTACAAGGGATTGTTATTTATAAACAATTAGTACAAATAGAAAATCAAAAAATAGATTTGAGTGTATTAGCCGAAGGGATTTATTTTGCAATGATTTCCGGAAAGTCAGAGGTAAAAAAATTGGTGATGCTCAGCCATTAATTTGTTTTGAGCGAATCTATTATTAAATATTTTTAAATCGCAAGTAATCCTGAAGTATAATTGTGGCACTCATCATATCCACTAATTCTTTATTTTGTCGGTCTTTCTTTTTTAATCCACCAATTAACATAGTTTGTTGTGCGATTTTACTTGTAAATCTTTCATCAAATCGTTCGATGGCAATGTGAGGGAACTTTTTCTGAAGATGTTTCACAAAGGGCTCAATAAATCTGGCACTATCGCTTTGTTGATTGTTTAATTGTTTAGGTTCACCAACAACAATAATCTCCACGTTTTCTGCTTTACAATATTTTTCTAGATACTCAATTAGGTCTTTGCTATGTATGGTTGTTAGGCCGGTAGCAAGAATCTTTAATGGGTCGGTAACAGCCAATCCCACACGTTTTGAGCCATAATCTATCGCTAAAATTCTACCCATGCTTTTTTAAATTTCGTTCAATATATGATCTGTTTGGTAACAAACTATCCTGAATTCTTTTAGCATAAAAAATGCTTTGAATAATCTCTTTTTGTTTTTCTTCAACAATATTTTTTTGTTGTTCCACTTCATTTTTTTGAGCAAGAATAATGGCTGTAAACTTCTTTCTTTGTAAGCTATTTTTGTATATGATAAAAACAACAACCATTAAAAAAATACCTAAAAAAACAAATAAGTAAATTATGTAACGCTGTTGTTTTAATAGTTTTGCTTGTTGTTCAGCTTCTTTCAAGTGAATTAATTTTTCTTTATTGAGCAATTCAATATCCTTTAATTGACTGGCATTTTTAAGTTCAGATTGTGTAATTTCATAATTTTTCTGTTTCATTAAAAGTTGGTTAAACGCTTGTTCTTTGTTCAGTATTTCAAGTGCCTGTTGTTTTTTTGTTAATTGTAGTTCCTTATTTTTTAATTCGGTTTCCTGTAATTGTCTGGATTTTTTGAGTAATTCAATCTTTTTTTCTTGAGTTTCAATGTCAAAAGTAACTTTAAGATCTGCCATGTTTTTAGCAGTGCTTTCATTGAATGTTTGTTTTAAGATAGAAAGTGATTTTCGGACATTTTGAATATACCCTACAAAATTATTTGTTAATGAATCATATTCGCTTTTAGTAGAGTACAATAAATCCTGGGTTTCTAATGGTGATTGTTCGTTAATGTTTGTTTCCGCCGCTTTAATAAAATAGTTTGATGAATCTTTATTTCCTTGTTGAATAAAGCATCTTGCAATTCCTAGCGTAGCAGTCACCTTTTTATCAGTTAATCCTGCTTTATTATCGTAATAAACAGCAATTGCATAATAATTTCTGGCTTTTTCAAAATCATTTTGTCTGTAATAAATGGTTCCTAAATTATTATAGCCTGAACCTAGTCGTTTAGTATCATTCGTTTTTTTCTTGAGTTCAAGAGAACTTTCAAAATACTTAATCGCCTTATTATACTCTGCTTTTTCTTTATAACTTAATCCTAAATTATTTAAGGTGGCTGCTTCTCCAACTAAATCATTGCTCTTTTTTCTATATTCAAGTGATTTTTCAAAAGATTCTATCGCTAAATCTGTTTTTTGCAATGAATTGTAAACGTTCCCAAGATTATTATAGGAGCCGCCAAGTCCTCTGAAATCATTTATTTTTTCTCGGATCCGAATACTTTTATAGTAATTTTCAATGGCCAAATCATTCTTGCTCATGTTTTCATAAATAGAAGCCAGTAAATGATAGTAATTTCCTTGCAACAGTTCATTGGTTTTACTTAAATCGAGGGCCTTATTACATGACTCAACAGATTTATTAAAATACTTTATTTGTCTATAGTAAATTGCGTATCCTCTTAAGATTTTCGCTTGATAAGTTTTATCAGTTATTTTTTCTGAAAGTTTAAAGCCATCATCCAGAAATTTTTTTGCAAGCTCAGTATTATTCTGTTCTATTAATTTGTCTGACAGCGTGATTATTTTTTTAACTTTTAAGGTGTCAGAATTTAAAGAATTAATAATAGACAAGAGGCTATCAGCCTTGCTTTGTGAAAGGTAAGTTTGATATGATAAAATTAAAGGAACTAAAACTAATAGCAATCTATAAGAGAACATATCTTAAATTACTGCGTTTTGTTAGCTGCTAAGTAAGATAAAATATAAAGTGTCAGTTTGTTTTTTTCTTCCGCATTTAACTCTGCTTTCGGGCTCATGTCGTCAATTTCGTGGCGCCATTTTTTTTCGCTGAAACTTACAATTTCAAAATTTTGATGACAGGTATTGCATTTCGAATAATATATTTTGTGGCCTGCTTGTAAATCAGCCAGCGTGATATTATTATTTATTTTTTTATAAACTTCTACTTCTTTCTCTGTAGGAAGCTGTTTATCAATGCTAGCTGTTGTTGATTTAGAACTTTTACAGTTAATGAGCAACACACTCATACTTGTAGATACTAGAATTAGGGGGATTAACTTTTTCATTTTTAGTTTTATGGTTTAAAAATCTTCTATGTCGTTGCGTTTAATAATGTCTGAGCTAGAATCATCCACTTTATTCCAGTTTTTAGATTCTACTGTTTTTACACTTCTGCCTTCGTTATTTAAAAACGAATCATTTTGTTGTAAGCCTGTGTTGGTATTGTGAGAGTAGATGGCATCGCCGCCTTCGATGTAATCTAAATCCGCAAATTTAGCAAATTGCCCTAGGAATCTTAATTTTACTGTTTCCAAAGCTCCATGCCTGTTTTTAGCAATAATTAATTCACCTCTGCCTTTAGTTGGTTGATTTTCTTCGTCAACTTCTAATCCGTAATATTCTGGGCGGTATATGAACATTACCATATCGGCATCTTGCTCAATAGCGCCGGACTCACGTAAATCACTTAATTGTGGACGTTTACTTCCGCCGGGTCTGTTTTCAACCTGACGACTTAATTGAGATAGGGCAATGATTGGAATTTCAAGTTCTTTGGCCAAACTCTTTAACCCTCGTGAAATAGTACTAATTTCTTGTTCACGGTTACCTTTACCATCGGGTCCACCACTCATAAGTTGTAAATAATCGATAATAATCATTTCAACTTTTTGATTTTCTTTTAATCTTCGAGCTTTAGCACGCAATTCGAATATAGAAAGTGCAGGTGTATCATCAATGTATAATGGTGCAACAGCAAGGCTTTTAATGCGTTCGTTTAATTGAACAAATTCGTGATTTTCAAGATTGCCTTTTAATATTTTATCTTGACTAATTTCGGTTTCGCTACTAATCAAGCGCTTCACCAATTGAAGACTACTCATCTCCAAACTAAAAATGGCAACCGGTTTTTTAAACTGCACAGCTGCATTTTTGGCCATACTTACAACAAATGCTGTTTTACCCATACCAGGTCGTGCAGCAAGTATTAATAAGTCGGATTTTTGCCAACCGCCTGTAATTCTATCTAGAGCTGTAAAACCACTTGGTACACCACTTAAACCGTCAACCTGATTAGAAGCAGTTTCAATCTCTTCGATTGCTTTACTGATGAGGGTGCTCATTTTGTCGTGTTGTTTACGAACATTCGAGTCTAGAATTTCGAAAATGTTTTTGGTTGTTTCATCCAGTAAACCAAAAACATCCGTACTGTCTTCGTAAGCTGTTTTAATAGTATCTGTGCTGATTCGGATTAATTCTCGTTGCAAATATTTTTGGGCAACAATTCGGGCATGAAACTCAATATTAGCAGAGGATGCAATTCTGTTTGTGAGTGATGAAATGTAATAAGCACCTCCAACATAATCTAATTCACCGGTACGTTTCAATTCTTGAGTAACAGTTAATATATCAACAGGTTCGGAGCGATTGAATAAAGAAACAATTGCTGCGTAAATTCTACCGTTTTGATCTTTATAAAAAGCTTTATCAGATAAAATATCAATTACATTACTTAAAGCTTCTCTTTCTAACAACATGGCCCCAAGCACTGCTTCTTCCAAATCTACAGCTTGTGGTGGCAGTTTTCCTAACTCACTTAAAGTCACAGGTTGGTTGCGTAAAATACTTTTGCGGGTTTTATTTTGATTATCGTTATTCATAAGGGGAGGGCAAAAGTGCAACAATTTTAGCTTACTATAAATTTAATGAATTCCCTTGATTATTAATAACCTGTTTATAACTAAAGCTACTGTACTTGAGCCTTAAAAACCAGTATGTTACAATGATAAGTATGTTAATAAGTCTAATTCTTTTTTATAAACAGTAGGGATGTGCAGTAGTTGTTAATTAATAGGCGCCTTAGTTATCAGATGATTACAAAATTTAGTTTGGAATGACTTGCATATTTAAGAATAACTTAAATTTGATAACTATGAAAATATTATTGGCGGATAAAAATCATGAAATTTTGGAGCATATTTTGGCTGAAAATCAACTTCAATATGATGCTTTGTGGAATTTATCTGCGGATGAATTGATAAAAATACTGCCACAATATGATGGACTTGTTATCAGAAGTAAATTCAAACTTACTAAAACAATTTTAAGTCAATGTAACAAATTAAAAGTTATTGGTAGAGTGGGAGCAGGTATGGAAAACATTGATGTGGCATTTGCTAACAAACAAAAAATTATTTGTTTAAGTGCGCCCGAAGGAAATAGGACAGCAGTTGGAGAACATGCTTTAGGCATGCTATTAATGCTTTTAAATAATCTGAAAAAAGCCGACACAGAAGTTAGGGCTGGTATTTGGTTAAGAGCTGAGAATAGAGGTTACGAGATGGAAGGAAAGACAATTGTAATTATTGGTTACGGGCAAATGGGGAGTAGTTTTGCCGAAAAACTGCGAGGGTTTAATATGAAAGTACTGGCTTTAGATAAATACAAAAATAATTACGGCAACGAATTCGTTACAGAGGCTGAATTGGGTACAATTTTTAATGAAGCAGATATTGTTAGTTTGCATTTGCCATTAACAGAAGAAACCTATCACTATGCAAATGAGCACTTTTTTAATTCCTTTAAAAAACCGATTTACATTGTTAATACTGCAAGAGGAAAATGTTTGCAAACCTCTGCCCTAGTTGAAGCCATGAAAAGTGGCAAGGTTAAAGGTGCTTGTATTGATGTGTTAGAATATGAAAGTACCTCATTTGAAGAAATAGACTTTTCAAAGTTGCCTGAAGATTACAGGTACTTATTAAATAGTGATAAGGTTATTTTAACTCCGCACATTGCAGGGTGGACACATGAAAGCAATTATAAGATGAGCAAAATTATTGCAGAAGGAATTGTAAAATATTTGGCGAATCGCTAATAAATTTTAGTTATAGTACAAGTTTGTAAGCCGGGTTCTGTTTCATTCAGTAAACTGAATATATCTATCATTTATCTTTTCAACCTACCCATTGCAACTCTTAATTACTTAAGAACAAGCGGGCCGCCTGTAAATTGCAACCTATTTGGTTTTTCAACACCCAAGGTTTACCACATTTAATTATTACTAATTAAATGAGTGAGCTCTTACCTCACTGTTTCATTATCACCACACTAAAGCATGGCTACTTGGTTTCTGTGGCACTGTCTGTTACATAACTTTTAGCATTATGTACCCATTTTTAACAAATGGTGGGTTGCCCTGCGTTGCCCGGACTTTCCTCTGTAAATTTAATTACAGCGATAGAACAACTTGCAGTGCAAAGTTAATAAAAATAAACACTTATAAATAAATT
>B570J29032_109959275_pt1 | contig 21283 bp, 18 predicted proteins | sample LakMenEpi16Nov12_FD_29032 | JGI IMG/M metagenome (IMG submission 29032) | reverse complement strand
TGAGCAATAGTTTGGTCTTTTAACAAACCTATATAACTGTTGAGTTCATCTAAAGTACCATAGCTTTCAATACGCAGATGAGCTTTAGATACGCGTGTGCCGCCGTAAAGGGAAGTTTGACCTTGGTCGCCTGTTTTGGTGTATATTTTCATTAAAAATTAGAAATTAGAAATTAGAAATTAGAATTTTGCTATTGCCATTGCCATTGCCATTGCCATTGCCATTGCTATTGCTGTTGCCATTGAATTTTGCTATTGCCATTAAAACTGATTAGTAGACAATAAGACCAGAGTGCAAGATTTTTCAAATGAAATACTGTTTTCTGCTAGTAGTTTGTATAATTCTGGGTTTTCTGTGCCTGGATTAAAAATGACCCGTTGAGGTTTTAAAGCGATGATATAATCATAAAAAGCCACTTGGTTTTTTGCGGACAGATACAAAGTAATCGTATGTATATTATCAAAAATGATTTGGTCTTGATGAATTATAATGTCTTCAAATTGGTCTTGTTTATTGCCAATAGCAAATATTTGATGACCTTTATCTTTTAATAATTTGATAGCTTTGTTGCTATACCTTTCAGGATTTGTGGAAGCACCAAGCACTAAAACGTGAAGTGAATTTTGCATAAATGTTGAATGTTTGGCAAAAATATGAAATTTATTGATATATATTAGCCCTGATGGCAACGATAGCCTTGTGAAGCAAAAAGCGAGTTTTTGTAGGTGTGGCAAAGCGACCCTAGAAGCTCTTGCCATGCCATACAAAAACCGCTTTTTGCAAACAAGTCCCGAAAGTTTTCGGGATGGACAGCTGGATCAGCTTCAAATAAAAAACACTTATTTTACTTTTATTATTTTTACTTTTTGTTGTATTTTCGCACTTTAATTTTTTATATGACTTCACAAGAGATTCGCCAAAAATATTTAGATTTTTTTCAATCAAAAGACCACTTAATTGTACCATCTGCACCTATCGTTCTAAAAGATGACCCAACGCTGATGTTTAATAACTCAGGGATGGCGCAGTTTAAAGAATATTTTTTGGGCAATGCCAAGCCGAAACACCCGAGAATTGCTGATACGCAAAAATGTTTGCGCGTATCTGGCAAGCACAATGATTTGGAAGATGTTGGCTTTGATACTTATCATCACACGATGTTTGAAATGTTGGGCAACTGGTCTTTTGGCGATTACTTTAAGAAAGAAGCCTTGGCGTGGGCTTGGGAGTTTTTGACGGAGGTATTGAAATTAGATAAAGACCGTTTATATGTGTCTGTTTTTGAAGGCAATGCCGAAGAAAATGTACCCTTTGACCAAGAAGCTTTTGATATATGGAAGCAATATGTGTCTGACGACCGCATTATTTTAGGCAATAAAAAAGATAACTTTTGGGAAATGGGCGATCAGGGGCCGTGTGGTCCTTGTTCGGAAATTCATATTGATTTAAGAACAGCAGAAGAACGCGCTAAAGTATCAGGACGCGCATTGGTTAATGCAGATCATCCGCAAGTGGTGGAGATTTGGAACAATGTTTTTATGGAATTTAACCGTAAAGCAGATGGTTCTTTAGAAAAATTACCAGCGCAACACGTAGATACAGGTATGGGCTTTGAGCGCTTATGTATGGCGATGCAAGGTGTTACCTCAAATTATGACACAGATGTGTTCACGCCCTTGATTAAAAAGGTTGAAAACCTGTCTGGTATTATATATATTGGAGAGACAGGGCATGCCCTGTCTCAACCTAAAGGGCATGCCCTGTCTTTAACAGAGGAAAAGACCAATATTGCCATCCGTGTCATTGTTGACCATGTGCGGGCAGTGGCTTTTGCGATTGCAGATGGCCAATTGCCTTCAAGTACTGGTGCAGGTTATGTGATTAGGCGTATCTTAAGACGCGCCATTCGCTATGGTTTCACCTTTTTAAATGTGAAAGAACCATTTATTAACCAATTGGTTGAGGTTTTAGCTGATCAAATGGGCGCGTTTTTCCCTGAAATTAAGTCGCAACAACAGTTAGTAACCAATGTAATCAGAGAAGAAGAAGCTTCATTTTTAAGAACGTTAGAGCGGGGTTTATTGCTGCTCGAAGATTTGATTAAACAATCTAATGGCAACAATATTTCTGGATTTAAGGCTTTTGAATTGTATGATACTTTTGGTTTTCCAAAAGACTTAACTGCACTGATTTTGAAAGAAAAAGGTTTGACTTTTGATGAAAATGAATTTAATGAAGCCATGAAAAATCAGAAAGACACCTCGCGTGCTGCTTCGGAGATGTCAACAGATGATTGGCAGATTTTGATGCCAAGTTATGCAGAAAGTTTTGTAGGTTATGATTTAGTAGAAAATGAAGTTCAAATCACCCGCTATCGTAAAATAGACAGTAAAAAGGATGGTGTGCTTTATCAATTGGTTTTAACCGATACACCTTTTTATCCAGAGGGTGGTGGTCAAGTAGGGGATAAGGGTAGCCTCACCCCAACCCTCTCCAAAGGAGAGGGAGCGATAGATATTATAGATACCAAAAAGGAGAATAATTTAATTCTACATTTTACCAAAAAATTACCTACAGATTTAAATCAAAAGTTTGTTGCAACGGTCAATAATTCCTTGAGAACATCATCTTCAAAAAATCATACGGCAACACATTTGCTGCATCAAGCTTTGCGCACAGTTTTAGGTACGCATGTTGAACAAAAAGGCTCGTTGGTTAATCCAGACTATTTGCGTTTTGACTTTTCACATTTTTCAAAGGTCACTTCTGAAGAATTGCAGCAGGTTGAAGCGATGGTCAATGCTAATATTCAAGCGCAATGGCCATTGGTTGAGCGCAGAAGCATTCCTTTTCAACAAGCTATAGACGAAGGAGCCATGGCTTTGTTTGGCGAAAAATATGGTGATAGCGTTCGTGCCATTAAATTCGGCGAGAGTATGGAACTTTGTGGCGGCATCCATGTGAATAATTCTGCTGATATTTGGCATTTCAAAATTGTTTCTGAAGGTGCTGTTGCAGCGGGTATTCGGAGAGTGGAAGCGATTACTGGTGATGCAGTCAAACAACATTTTTCTAGTCAAGAACAACTATTACAAGATATAAAAGAGGTGTTGAAAAACCCTCAGGATGTTTTAAAAGCCTTGACACAATTGCAAGAGGATAACTTGAAATTGAAAAAACAAACAGAGCAATTATTGAAAGAAAAAGCTTTGCAACTAAAAGCAAATTTATTAACTGAATTCACAATTGTTAATGGCATAAATTTCTTAGCCAAACAAGTGGATTTAGATCCGACTGGCGCAAAAGATTTAGCCTATGCCTTAGGCGAAGGCAAAGATGATTGTTTTATTTTATTTGCCACAGCTTTTGAAGATAAACCAATGTTAACTTGCTATATTTCTAAAGCTTTGGTCGATTCAAAAGGTTTAAATGCCAGCACGGTTGTTAGAGAATTAGGAAAATATATTCAAGGCGGTGGCGGTGGGCAACCATTTTTTGCAACGGCTGGCGGTAAACATGTCAACGGCATTAAAGAGGCTTTATTAAATGCCAAAGCTTTAATAGGATAGCTTTTTAATAAAAAAACAGCCAATATTTTTTTTGATATAAACGGACAAATTTTTGATTGACCTACTATTGTTTTAATAAAAAGCAATGTTAGTCAAGGCAATATGTTTATATTTGTTTTTTAAATGAGTCAAATTGAATTTTCTGGCACACATCTTTCTTTCTGATGACGACGATTTGGTGCGTATTGGTAATTTCATGGCTGATACCATCAAAGGGAAAAGCTATTTGGATTTTCATCCTAAAATTCAAAGAGGCGTTTTATTGCATAGAGAAATTGACACTTTTACAGATAGTCACCTAATTTTTAGACAAAGTAAACACCGCTTACATGCAGATTTTGGACATTACTCAGGTGTTTTGATCGATTTGTATTACGATCATTTTTTGGCTAAAAATTTTGACAAATGGAGTGATCAACCTTTAAAAGTTTTCGTGCAAAAATTTTATTTATCCTTGAACACTAACTTTGAATTATTGACACCAAAAATTCAAAACATGATGCCATATATGATTAGTCATAATTGGTTAGAAAGTTATCAGACATTGGCGGGCATTGAAAAAATTATGATTCAAATGGATTATCGCACGCAAAATCAATCGAAAATGCGATTTGGAATCAATAATTTAAAAGCAGATTACCAATTATTTGAAGAAGAATTTTATGAATTTTTTGAGCTTATTCAAAATCATATCGATCATTTTAAATCGCATTTGGCATGAAAAATTTACTTTTTTCTATCTTCATCACTTTCTTTATTTCATGCAAATCTACGCATGAAGCGATAGGCAGTTCTGAAGCGATGGTAGTTTCTGCTCGCGTGGAAGCTTCACAAATTGGTTTAGATATTATGAAAAAAGGGGGCAATGCTTTTGATGCTATGGTTGCTACAGAATTGGCTTTAGCTGTTGCATACCCCTATGCGGGAAACATTGGTGGCGGTGGATTTATGGTTTATCGTAAAAATAATGGCGAAATTGGTTCTTTGGATTATAGAGAAAAAGCCCCTTTGAAAGCCCACAAAGATATGTTTTTAGATGACAAAGGTGAGGTGATTCCCATGCTTAGTCGGCAAAGTGCTTTGGCTGTTGGTGTACCTGGAACAATTGCGGGCGTATTTGCGGTTCATGAAAAATTTGGCAAATTGCCCATGGCAGATATATTAATACCAGTGATAGCCTTAGCAGAAAAAGGCGTGGTTGTAACAGAAAAGCAAGAAGCACGTTTAAAGCCATATATAGATGCAATTATTGAAGTCAATGGACCACAAACCTTAATGGCGCAGAATTTCAAAAAAGGGGATTTTATTAAGTATTACGCACTTGCGCAAACACTCAAGCGGATTATGAAGAATGGGAAAGATGAATTCTACAAAGGTGAAACCGCGCAAAAATTAGTCAATTATTTACAAGCAAAAGGAGGCATCCTTTCTATGGCAGATTTGGATAATTATCAAGCGATATGGCGAGAACCAATTACATTTGATTATAAAGATTTGCGCATCATATCAATGGCACCGCCTAGCAGTGGAGGCATCACCTTAGGACAAATTATGAAAATGATTGAACCCTACGATTTAAAATCCTTTGGTCACAATCAAACCAAATATATCCAAACATTGGTGGAAGCAGAACGCCGCGCTTATGCGGATCGCAATCATTATTTGGGCGACCCAGATTTTGTAAAAATTCCTGTTGCTGATTTGTTAAATCCAACCTATTTAAGCTTACGGATGTCTGATTTTAGAATGGATAAAGCAACTTTATCTGCTGACGTAAAAAGGGGAGAAGTGCTATTTAAAGAAAGCACTGAAACAACGCACTATTCCATAGTCGATTTTGAGGGCAATGCCGTTTCTGCAACCACAACACTCAATGATGCATACGGTTCAAAACTGTATTGTGAGGAATTAGGTTTTTTTCTCAATAATGAAATGGATGATTTTTCATCTAAACCAGGCGTGCCAAATATGTTTGGATTAGTTGGTAATGAAGCCAATAGTATTGCACCAGGCAAGCGCATGTTGAGTTCTATGACCCCAACTATTGTTGAAAGAGAGGGCAAATTATTTATGGTAGTTGGCACCCCGGGTGGTTCAACCATCATAACGTCTGTTTTACAAACCATTTTGAATGTTTATGAATTTGATATGACCATGCAAGATGCTGTTGCCGCATCAAGATTTCATCACCAATGGCTACCTGATGAAATCACGATGGAACCAAATGGTTTTTCAAAGGACTTGTTACGTCAATTAATAGCTTTAGGCTATATCATTAATGAGAACAATACGATAATTATTGGAAAAGTTAATGCTATAAAAATGATGCACGACGCTAGTTTACAAGGTGGGGCAGACCCGCGAGGTGACGATGTGGCTGTTGGAGAAAAGTCCCGCAGTGCAAAAAGGAAGAACCAATAGGCTGCTTGAATAGCTCATAAAGGAATTTGCCTATTGTTTATTGCAATTGTTTATTGCTATTACTATTGTTTATTACTATTGTTTATTGCTATTGCTATTGCTATTGTTTTTTTTAATTACTCCCTAACCACTTTATGCGTGACTGCTTTATCTGCGAAAATAATTTTCATCAAATAGACACCTGCGTCTAAATGCGACAAATCAATAGATTTCTTGTTTTCATTTAATTCCACAGACAGAATAAGTTTCCCACTCATATCAAACAAATTGGCTACTTCGGGTTGTTCAACAGGTGCATGAATATTAATCAGATTTTGGGTAGGATTGGGATAAATGGACACTTGCGAAGCATTAAAATTTGAAGTTGAGAGGGGAACAGGTAAATCAGTTCCCCACAAACCTCTGCCAAAAGTTCCAGCATATAATTTATTACTCAAAAGGTTAATTTCTATATCTCTTACCGATACATTTGGTAAGTTAGTATCAAAGGGCAACCAGTCGCTTGTATTGTTGTCTTTATAATAGACACCATGTGCTGTGCCTATATACAAAGCATCATGCGGATGATTTTTCTGGTGTTTTATGACGTTCACCGCAACATAAGGTAATGCATTAGAAATAGCCGTAAATGATTGGCCGCCATTAGTTGATTGATGCACGCGATTACCAGTCCATCCTGAAGTGGTCACATAAACTATATTAGTATCTGATTGATGGGGGGCTACGCTTGTAATAAAGCTACTAAAAGTGAAAATATTTGTAAAATTTATACCACCATCAGTACTTTTATGCAAAGTGGCACCAACCGCCAAATAAACAATTTGACTGTTTGTTGGATGAAATTCAAAATCTCTAATATTACTTGAAAAGGTATTAGTTGAGTGTGCAACCCAGTTGCCACTTGTTGTACCATTAAATCTATAAAGTTGATTAAAGCCAGAAAAAAGTTGATTAGTTTGATTCAGTTTTAATGGTGTTACCCAATACCCATTTAAAGCGTTTGGCGAGTTCACATTGCTAGAGGTATTAAATCCTGTATTATTGCTAATAAATAGCCTTTGGCCGTATTGCATAAAGGCATAAAATAAGCTGCTATTGGTTTGATGAATAGCATTATCCATGCCATCGCCGCCATGCCATCTATTCCAAGAATTATTAGTTCGTCCAAAGCCGCCATTGTCCTGCAGTCCAGTAGTAATATTTGGGTTAGCTGAATTAGCGCTTGAAATCTTATACATTTGGCTAATCTGCGCGGTAGCTGTTTTGTTGGTAAAAGCACTTACATTAGCATTTGAAACATAAATACCGCCATCACTACCACAAAAAAGAAGACCATTTTTAAAACCTAAATAATGAATATCAGCATGGGTGTAAGTTGCAGTCATTTGACTCCAATTATTAACTACGCTTAATGTGCTGCCACCATCAGTAGACTTCCAAACATTTAGAGCACCTGTAAAAATTTCATTTTTATTATTCGGATTGGCGGCAATGGCTAAATCATACCAACCTTGACTTGCTTCTACAACATTAGTTGTGCTATTCATCAATTGAAAACTATTACCAGCATTGGTTGACCGATAAATACCAATGTAACCATTATTGGTACTATGTAATTGGCTACTGTAGCATAAAACATAAACAAAATTGGGATCATTGGCCGTTACATCCATTACGATGCGTGTGGCATTGGTTGGTAAACCACTAGTTATTGCTAAAAAGGTATTGCCACCATCTGTTGATTTGAAAAAACCATTAGTTGATGTAGCAAAGACCGTATTGGGGTCGTCCGTTTTAAATTTTAAATTACCTTGTGTAAAATTTCCTGATCGTCTATTAGACCAAGTAGTTCCGCCATCTGTTGTTCTGAAAAGGCCTGTTTTTGTTGCCGCTATTAAAGTATTTGTAGCATTAGGATTAACGATTAAATCACCTAGACCTCTAAACTCCCAAGTATGTTGAAAACCAGTTTGATTCCAGCTTTGTCCAGCATCTGTTGATTTGAAGATGCCAAAAGAATACGAATCGGAATTGTCTTTATCTCCAGTTGCAATGTAAATGATGTTGCTGTTGGATGGATCGATAGCGATGCCAGATACACCAATTTGTGGTAAAAAATCGGTTAGAGGCGTCCAATTGTTGCCAGCATTTGTTGATTTCCATATACCACCTGCAGGTGTCCCAATGTACCAAATATTGGCGTTATTTGGGTCGACTTCTATAATGTTTATGCGACCTTGACCATTTGAAGGACCACCATAACTTGTGTTCGTAAATGGCCCCAGAGGTTCCCAATTGCTAATCGGATTGTTTTGGTTATTTCTGGCCTGAAACTTTAAATTTTCCTTGGCTTCCCAAGCTTGCCAAAAACTTTCGCCACTTTGCAATTGTCCAGTCTCATCCACGGCATTTTCATAGGCCGAATACCAGCGCATGAAAGGCTTATGGCCAGATCCTTTAACATTTGGGTCATTTATCTTATAATAATTGTCAAAAGCGGTTTTGAGTTCAGCCATTTTTAAAGGCTTTTCATCTGTCTTATTTTTTTTTAATTCTTCAACCCAAGGCGCAGTTTCATTGTATTGACCAAAAACAGTAAAACTGATGAATAGTAGTAAGAGCGATAATTTTTTCATATAGTGATTGATAATTGATGTATTTGATTTATTATGAAGAATTTTTATATTATGCAAATATAAAATTTATTCTAATGAAGTCATGTATAGACACATCTTTTAACATTTGTTTCCTGATAAATGAAATGCCAGTGACAAAAAGTTTACCAAAAGCAAAAACCAATGAAGATTAATCGATTCTTTCCGATAGCTAGTGGGAGTCCTTAAAAAACAATAATTATTTTACATATGAAAACACTTTCTTTTTTTTAAGGTAAATTTTTAATCGAAATGCCAAAATGCTAAATGACTTATTTTCAATTAGTTTGAATTTTTTTAAACAAAGTTTTTACCTCTAGTTGTCGTTATTTCATCAGATTTTAGTACTTTCGTGCCCTATAAACGTTTTTAACCTAAAAAAAAGTTATTAATTCTTTGAGAATAATTCCGTTAATTGAAAGTTCAATCATTTTTTTTTTAAGGATTAATTCACTGATTAGAAATATTATAAAAACAATAATTTTTAAACACCAAGTATTATAAATACAGTAAAACTAACCTAATATGTTGACTTACAAAGAAAAATTATCACTTTTGTCTGAAATGATCCAGCTTGCAAAAATTGATGACAATATACATGCGCGTGAAAAACGGTTTATTTCGCTTATTGCTGAAGAATTCACCGTTAGTAAAGAAGATTTAGATGAGCTTTGGTTAGTTAAAGCTGAAAAAAAAGTAATTAAATCTGAATTTCAGCGTATTGAACAGTTTTATCGCTTGGCTTTATTGATGCATTCTGATTATCATAAACAAGACGAGGAATTAGATTTTCTTCATTCCATTGGTTTAAATTTAGGGTTAAACCCAGTTTTAATCAAAAAAGTTTTAGATGAAATGGAAAAATCTCCAACCTATACCATTGACCCCGACTTGTTGTTGTCTATTTTTAAATCGCAGCATAATTAAGTTTTTAGTCCATAGTCCTTAGTTTTATTAAGTCTAAATTGCGAATAAATAACTAAATAATTTCATATATCATTTCAATGACCTTTAAAGATTTAAATTTACCAAAAACGCTTCAAAAGGCCATCGATGATTTGGGTTTTGAAACGCCTACACCTATTCAAGTCAAAGCATTGCCTGTTATTGCTTCTGGAAGGGATGTGATAGGTATTTCACAAACAGGAACGGGTAAAACTTTTGCCTATTTGCTTCCTATTTTAAAAAATTGGACTTTTCAAAATACGAACGCACCTCGTGTGTTAATACTCGTTCCTACAAGAGAGCTCGTTGTGCAGGTGGTGGAAGAAGTTGACAAGTTGACCAAATATATGTCAATTAAGGCCGTAGGTATATATGGCGGCACAAATATTAATCCGCAAAGAGCTGCGGTTTCTGAAGGTGTTGATGTTTTAGTTGGCACGCCGGGTAGGACATTGGATTTAGCTTTAGACGGCATTTTAAGGTTTGATAATCTGCAAAAATTAGTCATTGATGAATTTGATGAAATGTTAACTTTAGGGTTCAAGACACAGGTCACCACGCTATTAACAATGATGAAACGCAAGCGACAAAACATATTGTTTTCTGCAACAATGACTGAAGATGTAGATGATGTGATTGATGATTATTTTGAGTTTCCTGAGGAAGTTAGCTTAGCACCTTCGGGCACGCCCTTGGAAAGTATTGAACAAATAGCTTTCTATTTGCCAAACTTTTTAACGAAGCTTAATCTGCTTAATCATTTATTAAAAGATGAAGCCTTGAAAAGGGTTTTAGTTTTTACAAATAATAAAAAATTAGTAGAGTTTATCCATGAATCAGTGAGTGAAAACTTCCCCAATGAATTTGATATACTACACGCTAATAAATCACAAAATTATCGCTTAAATGCACTGAGATCTTTTCAAAATCATGAAATTAGAGGAATAATCACAACGGATGTTATGTCAAGAGGCCTTGATATCATTGATATTTCTCATGTCATTAATTTGGATTTGCCTATTCATAATCAACAATACATGCACCGGATTGGTAGAACAGGTAGAGCAGATAAGTTAGGTGTGGCTATTAGCATGATTACGCCAAAAGAAGAAGAGCAATTTATAGAGATTCAATTGATGATGGCTAAAGATTTGCCTTATACTGATTTACCTAAAGTTTTGATTGAAGAAAAACTTTTAGAATTCGAAAAAGATAAACCAAAAGTCTTAATTAAAACCAATACCATTAATGAAGGAGGTAAAGCCTTTCATGAAAAGAAAGACAAAAACAAAAAAATTAATTTAGGCGGACCTGGCAAAAGAAAACCACCCAAACAAACTGGTAATAGAGCGCAGAAAAAGAAAAAGAATGGTTAGCGGTTAAATGCTGAAAAGCAGTTGCCTAAAATCTATCATGCCAATATATTTGCCATTTTCCTCTACGGGCGCTTGTCTAATATGTAGTCGATTAAGCAATCTAGGAATATATTTTATATTGAGATGACTTGGTATTGAAACCACAGGTTTAGTCATAATTTCATAAATGCTCACCTCTTCTAAAGTTTTGTTTTGCACAACAACACCATCCATAATATCTGTAATGGTGATAATGCCGTTTGCATCAGCTTCATTGCGTTTTTGAATAATTAAAGCACCAACTCCTTTTGACTTCATAATGTCTAAAGCATCTTTTACACTAGCTAAACCGTCAATATAAAATAAGTCGTTTGACGCAATGTCTTTTGCTGTTTTTATTGTTTCCATGATATTTATAATAATTCGTTATTTAAATTTTCTCTTATCTTTTTAATCTGCCGTGACAGACCAGCTACTTTATCAATGCTTAAGCAAATCATGATGCCATTGCCTGGTTCTTCCAATTGACATTTTTCTGTAACAGCTTTGATGATTTTGTCTACATGGTGCTCTTCAACCACAAACAATATGATATTGGTTTGATTTTGTATAGACATGCCTAAAAAACTAGCTTGTTCAATGCCAGTTCCTTTACCTTGAATGATCACATCGCCAGTTGCACCAGCATTTTTAGCGGCCTTAACCACTTTCTCTGTAATGTCTGGGTCAACAAAAGCGACAATTAGCTTAAATCTCATATGTTTAAAATTTTAGGTTGATTTAGATTTTTTATATTGATTAAAATATTTTAATAAATCATTGTATTGCGCATAGCCTAATACTGTGATAATGGGAAAAATGCTGGCAAAAGCAATCAGACCAAAACCATCAATAGCAGGGTTTCTACCTGGAACGGTCGTTGCTAAACCAATGCCTAAAGCGGCAACTATTGGCACAGTTACAGTTGAGGTCGTAACGCCTCCCGAGTCATAGGCCAAGGCCACTAGGTCTTTTTTTACAAAAAAGGTTTGCACAATAACCACGATATAGCCGCCAAGAATATAAAGCATTAATGAATCACCAACAACAATCCGATAGGTGCCAACAGCTAAAGAAAAAGCCACCCCAATAGCCACAGTCAGCCGCAAAGTTAAAGCATTTATGGTTCCACCCGAAACTTCATTCGCTTTTAAGGCAACAGCATAAAGTGAAGGTTCGGCTATAGTTGTTGAAAAGCCTATAAAAAAAGCAAAAATGTAGATCCAATAATACGCTTGCCAATCTGATGGGTTTCCTGCATAACTTTGCTTGATAAAATCTAGGTTACTTAATTGTTTAGCCATAGTTTCTCCCACTGGGAATAAGGCTTGTTCAAGACCCATAAGAAAGAAAGTTAAACCAAAAATGACATACACAGCACCAATCATAACGCTTTTTAGGTTTGGAATATTTTTTTTGATGACAAATAATTGAAAACAACCAATGAGCATAACAATTGGCGCAACATCTAGCATAGTATCTAAAAAAGTATCAAAAAAAATCTCTAACATCATTAAAAAATAATCAAACCGTAGCCCATTACAAATATCATCGGCATTAAAGAAGCAAAGGCAATCAAACCAAAACCATCAACTAAAGGACTTCTTCCTTCTAAAACGGTGGCTAAGCCAACGCCTAAAGCAGTTACTAAAGGAACGGTAATGGTTGATGTGGTAACACCGCCTGAATCATAGGCAAGACCAATAATTTCTTTTGGCGCGATTAAAGTCATTAGCATCACCAAAACGTAACCACCAATAATAAAATAGTAGATAGGCCAACCTTTTATAATTCGCCAAATGCCTATCAAAATGGCTAAACCTACTGAAAGCGCAACGCTCACACGAAGACCTAAAGCATAGCTTTCTTCTATGTCTTTCGCAATGAGTTGACCATCAACCGCAATGCGAGCAGCTTCTTTGGCTATGGCAATAAGCGCTGGCTCTGCAATAGTTGTAGAAAAACCTAATAAAAAAGAGAAAAATAACAACCAAAAGACACTGCCTTTTTTGGCTAAAGCAAAAGACAAATTTTCGCCAATAGGAAACAAGCCAATTTCTAGCCCTTCAACAAAAAGCATGAGGCCAATAACAACAAAAAATAGGCCGAAAAGTATATCAATTAAATTTGGAAACGGCTGACGCAAAACGACCAATTGAAAAAAAGTTACAACAATTACTATTGGTGCCAAATCCATGATAGCGGTTCTGAGTTTGCCAATAATTTTTTTGATTATCGTTGCGACCATTTTTTATTTTTAGTTTCGTAAAGTTAGGAAAATAAAATTAAAAAACAAAAGAATTAACGCAATATTTAGAGGTTTAGCATCCATCACCCAACATAAGGCATCCAGCATCATGCATCCATCACCCCGCATCCATCATCCATCAAATCCCCATTTCTACTTGAATCCTAAAATACCATTGATTTTGATTCTGACTAAATAGCGTAGCGCGCTGATATGTTAATTCAGATTGTAACTTAAAGGAGTGTTCCCACAAATATTTTGTTACACCTAAAGTTAATTCTTTCCTTCTAGGTTCAAAAGTAGATATACTTTCTTGAGGTTTTAAATGCGAATACCTTAAAATAACTTCATAGTTTGAGGTAAAAAGATAGCTGGCTTGATAGTCCATACCCTCACCAACAAATGCATATCTAAAGTCTGAAGGATCGTTTGGATTGATAGTTATCGGATCGCGCAACGATCGACGATTCATATACGCTATGGCTAATGAAAAGCCCCTATATTTTAGTAAACTTTCTAAAAATGTACTCGTTAAGGTTCGGCCTTCAAAAAGTTCTGTACCTAATTGCCCTTGACTATTTTTGGCAAAATTATTTTGAGAATACACACCAGCAAAAAACAATTTTGGTTTTTTCTCTCTCGCTAAATCACCTTCAAAATTATTACCATCTCTACTGAAAGCGCCAAGTGGCATCAATTCAACTTTGGCAGTATAAGCCAAGTTCATGTCGTTGTTTTGTGTAAAATTTCTTCCTTCACCATTAGAAATGGCTGTTTTTATGTTATAAGAAAACTTATTAAAATTTTGGTTACTATAATACGCTTGAAAACCAAAATCTCGATCAATGTTAAATCTCGCATTATTGATTGAGCGGTCAGTAAGTTGTAAGGCGCCCGATGACACAATACGCTGTCTATTGCCAGGCAATTTTGTTTGACCAAAAATAAAACTCCAATTTTTATTAGGTTTATAGGTTAAGGCAGCATCTCTTATGATGTTAATGTTTTTGCCCTCTTCAATCTCGCCTACATCACCTGCAGCAAATGATAGTTGGACAACGTATAAAAATTTGGGGTTACCCACATAACCATCAAAACGCAAACGCAAACGCCTGATTTGGGCATCTATGCTTTCATTATCTTCTGTATTGAGATAAGTTAGCCTGTTTTGCATGCGAAAGCGAATGTTAAATTGAAAAATACTATCAGGCGAAGTGATACCAATACCTTTACCATAACTATAATAAGGTAAATTTTCTATCTTAACATGGTTGTTTATACTATCCTTTTTAATAATTTGCGCCATGGCAGGCAAGCTCATGGCTAAACAAAAAATAAAAATATATTTGCAGGTAAATCTCATTTTAAATGCCTAAATAATTATGAGGTGTAATTTGCTTTAATTCGGTTTTGATGGCATCTGAAATCTCTAAAGTTTCAATAAATGCATGAATGGATTGTTGGTTCATCTTTTCATTCGTTCTTGTTAGGCCTTTTAACGCCTCATAAGGGTTGGGAAAGTTTTCTCTTCTTAATATGGTTTGAAGCGCTTCGGCAACAACAGCCCAATTATTTTCTAGGTCTTCATTAAGTTTATGTTCATTGAGAATTAATTTATTTAATCCATTTAAAGTTGCTTCAAAAGCAATTAAGGTGTAGGCGATTGGCATGCCTAAGTTTCTTAAAACTGTGCTATCAGTCAAATCACGTTGAAGTCGAGAAATAGGCAGTTTAGCCGCTAAATGCTCAAATAGGGCATTAGCTAAGCCTAAATTGCCTTCAGAATTTTCAAAATCAATAGGATTGACTTTATGGGGCATGGCGCTTGAACCCACTTCGCCTGCTTTTATTTTTTGTTTGAAATAGTCCATCGAAACATAGGTCCAAATGTCTCTATCCAAGTCGATGATAATCGTATTAATCCGTTTAAGCGCATCGCAAAAGGCTGCCAAATGGTCATAATGTTCTATTTGTGTGGTTGGAAAAGAATGGTGAAGACCTAGAGTATCTTCGATAAATTGGCTGCCAAAATCTTTCCAATCAATGGCTGGATAAGCCACATGATGTGCATTAAAATTGCCAGTTGCACCGCCAAATTTTGCAGCAAAGGGTACATTTAATAGCAAACGCATTTGTTGTTCCAATCGCTCAACGAAAACCAAAAATTCTTTACCCAATCGGGTAGGTGATGCCGCTTGACCGTGCGTACGCGCTAGTAGTGGCACATCTTTCCAGGCCATGCTGAGGTCTTTTAATTTAGAAATGAGCTGTACTAAATTTGGTAAATAGACTATTTCAAAACTATGCTTTAAACTGAGCGGAATGGCCGTATTATTCACATCTTGAGAGGTTAAACCGAAGTGGATAAATTCTTTATATTGCGATAGACCCAAGGCCTCAAATTCTTGTTTAATAAAATATTCAACCGCTTTAACATCATGATTGGTTGTGGTTTCAATTTCTTTGATGGCTAAGGCATCATCGTTACTAAAATTTTTATAAATCAAACGAAGGTCCTCAAAAACTTTTTGATCAACGTTTTTTAACTGCGGTAGAGGCCATTCACAAAGCCCAATAAAGTATTCTATTTCTACCCAAACACGATATTTGATTAATGCAAATTCAGAAAAATAGGGAACAAGGTCTTTCGTTTTGTTACTATATCTGCCATCAATGGGTGAAATGGCGTGCAAAGCGGCTAAAGTGGTCATGAGGATGCTAGTTAAAGCATGCAAATATAAGGTTTTTGTTTGTTTTTTGCAAATCTTAAAATTCTTGATAATTTATGTGTACAAAATTTTTCACCAAAAAGCAGAGGCGCAAAGTTTAAATGTTTTTCTTTGCGTCTTTGCGCCTATGCGAGACCTAGTCTCATTGAAAAACGAAACTTTATAGGTTAACGGTTTTCGTTAGGGATGGTAGTGGCAGCCTTGTGCACTTGAAAGCTAGTTTTTGTTGGTGTGGCATAGCGACCGGTAGGAAGCTTTTGCCACACCTTACAAAAACTGCTTGAAAGAAACAAGCTAAAACGGACAGCCCGCTCGAACGCCCTTATCAAATTCTGAAGAATGAAATTAGAAATTAGAGGAATGAAATTAGAAATTAGAAGAGACATCCAAACCGCTAATAACAAATTAGATTATTTCTTAATCAAGCCCAATTCCACTAGTCTTTCATTGAGATAGTCGCCAGCAGTGATATCTTCAAAAGCTTTCGGGTTGTTTTCATCGATGCAACCAGGCAAGCAATTGAGCGGCATATCGCTCACTGGATGCATAAAAAACGGAATAGAAAAACGTGAAGTCCCCCATAATTCTCTCGGTGGATTAACTACCTGATGAATGGTTGATTTAAGCTTGTTGTTGGTATGTCTAGACAACATGTCTCCTACATTAATCATGAGTTCATCTGGTTCTGCCATGGCATCAATCCAGTCGCCCGCATGGTTTTGTACTTGGAGGCCTTTGCCTTGTGCGCCCATCAAAAGTGTGATGAGGTTAATATCGCCATGCGCAGCGGCACGCACCGCACCATCTTGTGGTTCGTCAGTGATTGGTGGATAATGAATAGGTCGCAAAATACTGTTCCCATCTTTGATATAATCATCAAAATAAAATTCATCCAAGCCGCAATAAATAGCCAAGGCTCTCAATACATAAATACCTGTTTTTTCAAGCATCTGATAAGCTTCTTTGCCCACAGCATTAAAATTGGGTAATTCTGTTACCTGCACATTATCAGGGTATTCATTGGCCCATTTAGAATCTGCCGCAACATATTGACCAAAATGCCAAAACTCTTTTAAATCACCAGCAGAACGGCCTTTGGCGTGTTCTTTACCAAAAGACACATAACCTCTTTGGCCACCAATGCCAGGGATTTCATATTTAGCTTTCGTTTCTAATGGTAGATGGAAAAAATTTCTCACTTCAGTATAAAGATTTTCGACCAATTGATCATCTAAAAAGTGACCTTTTAGGGCTACAAAGCCAATATTAGAATAAGCATAACCGATTTCATTTACAAATTTCTGCTTGCGTATCGGGTCATCCGATAGGAAATCACGCAAATCTACACTAGGTATTTTGTTCATAAGAAAGTATTTATTTTGCAAAAATAATAAAAAAGTAGTTACAAAGTCCCATTTTTTAACGCTTTGAAGGTATCATGCTGAGACAAATCGCCTGTTACGAAACCTTTTTTGAGCCAAGTATAACGTTGTTTTGAGGTGCCATGCGTAAAGGTTTCTGGCACAACATAGCCTTGCATGCGTTTTTGAATGGTATCATCGCCCACAGCAGCCGCCGCATCAAGGGCTTGTTCGATATCTCCATCTTCCAACAAACTTTTTACTTCATGTGCCCAAACGCCAGCATAAAAATCTGCTTGAAGTTCTAGAGCCACCATCAATTGATTGCCTTCTGCTTTTGGCATCCTGCTTCTCGCATTTTGAACATCTTGCAATGTACCTAAAAGAAATTGTACGTGATGACCAATCTCATGCGCAATCACGTAAGCAATGGCAAACTCGCCACCTTTTGCACCGAAACGCCTTTTAAGTTCATCAAAAAAAGCCAAATCCATATACACTTTTTGATCACCAGGGCAATAAAAAGGTCCTGAAGCACTGCTCGCAAAACCGCAAGCTGATTCCACTTGCTCTTTAAAGAGAATGAGTTTAGGTTTTTTATAAACCAAACCATTCTCTTGAAATTTTTTAGTCCAAACGTCTTCTGTTTCTGCAAGGATTGTGGCAACAAAATCACCCATTTCTTTGTCTTTGGCAGAGAGATTACTATTGCCGGTTGGGGCTACTTGCTCCTGCTGATTCATTTGTTCTAATATCGGCGTAATCATTTGCGCATTTTCACCACCGAAAATATTCAAAAACAAAATAATTAAACCAATGAAACCACCGCCAGCAACTACTTTCCCACCAGTGCTCATGCCTCTGCGGTCTTCCATATTTTCTGATTGTCTTCTACCTTGCCATCTCATAATTAAAAGAAATTAAAGAATTAAAAGCCAAAGGTTGTAAAAAAAAAAATGAGATATTAAAATATTAAATCTTGAATCTTGAATGTAAAATTTAATATGCAACAAGATTAAAGGGATTTTGTATTGCATAATATAATCTTAATAATAATGGGCTTGGCTTTGCCCAAGGGTCAATGTTAGTTGTTGGTCCATAAATCTAAATTATTGTAGGCACATATCTTTAGATTTATTTTTTATTCAATGCGCTTAATTTAAACCCAATGCCAAACCCTACCTGCCATTGCCCGTCTGCTGCTGCAGTATTGCCATTATATAAAAAGGTAATTGAACGGCAAATTGCTTATAAAAATAAGTTAAGCCAAAGCCTAGACTAGGTGTAATAAGGGCATTCTTGGTGGCGCCTTGATCTTCTTTGAATCTTAACGACGGCAACACGCCAAGCGAAATTTTACTATTATTATTTGTATAACTCACATTTGGACCAACAAAATTAAAAAACATCCCTTTGTCAACATAACCGCCAACGATGAAACCGTCATAAGCAGAGACCCCGAATTTATTTTCTTGGGCAAAAACAAGCGATAAGTTAATAAAGATTAAGATTGTAAGGATTAAATTTTTCATGATGTCAGTAACTTTAAGAATTAAATGTAAAATTTTTTTTCTATATAAAAAAAATAGAAGTTTACTTTTAAGCAGTCAAATTAATTTTTGTCTTTTTCTTTTGCTGGAAAGAAAAAAACCTTCAGGTAAATTTATTTCAAAGTATATTTTTCACTGACTGCCAAGGCACATTTTTCACCATCAATCGCTGCTGATACGATGCCACCAGCATAGCCAGCACCCTCACCGCAAGGATATAAACCTTTAATTTGAATATGCTCAAAGGTTATTGGGTCTCTTGGTATGCGCACAGGTGATGAAGTTCTGCTTTCTGGTGCATGTAAAATGGCATCATTGGTATAATAGCCTTTCATACTTTTGCCAAATGCCTGAAAGCCTTCTCTCAAAATTTTGGTGATAAATGTAGGAAATACCTCGCCTAATTCTATAGAAGTTGTACCAGGGACGTAAGAGGTTTTTGGTATATTAGCAGAAACTTTTTTCTGCGTAAAATCGACCAAACGTTGCGCTGGGACCTTTTGCGAATCCATCATATTTTTATCTTTGGCTAAATACCAAGCCTTTTGTTCAATTTGCTCTTGAAATTTTAGTCCCGCCAAAGGACCAAATTTTTCATACGGTTTAAAATCTTCTAATTTTAATTCGACCACGATGCCTGAATTGGCAGTCGGTTGATCGCGCTTAGATGGCGACCAGCCATTTGTAACCACCTCTCCAATGGCTGTAGCACATGGCGCAATGATACCGCCAGGACACATGCAAAAAGAATACATCCCTCTGTCATTCACTTGTTTAACAATACTATAGGGCGCAGGTGGTAGATACTCACCTCGACTGCTACACTTGTACTGAATTTGGTCAATGAGTGTCTGCGGATGCTCAGCTCTAACACCTATGGCAAAAGGTTTGGCTTCAATCAAAATGCTTTTTTGATGTAAAAGCTCAAAAATATCTCTGGCAGAATGTCCAGTTGCCAAAATGACTTGTTGACATAAAATCTCATGGCCATTTTGTGTTTTTACACCTGCAACGGCATGGTTTTTAATCAGTAAATCAATCATTTTTGTTTCAAACAGCACTTGGCCACCATGCGCAATAATGGTTTCGCGCATGAGTGAAATAATCTGTGGAAGTTTGTTGGTGCCTATATGTGGATGTGCATCAATCAAAATGTCTTTTTTGGCACCAAAAGCAACCAAAAGTTTAAGAATGCGGTCTATGTCGCCGCGTTTTTTAGAACGCGTATAAAGTTTGCCATCAGAATAAGTGCCAGCACCACCTTCACCAAAGCAGTAATTAGATTCTGGGTTAACAATGTGCTCTTGATTTATACTTTTTAAATCTCTACGTCTAGCTTTAACATCTTTCCCACGTTCTAAAACTATGGGTTTCAAACCTTTCTCTATTAATTGGAGGGCTGCAAAAAGTCCCGCTGGACCGGCACCCACAATAACCACCTCAGGTTTGTTTGACACGTTAATATAATTGGGTAATTGGTAATCAGTGCCCTCAAAAGTTTCATCCTTAAAGAAAACAACTACTTTTAAGTTGATTTTCACTAATTTTTGCCGAGCGTCTATCGACCGCTTAATCACTTCGATATGAAAAACTTCTTCAGCATTAAAGCCATAAGCTTTATAAATAAATTGATTGAGGCTTTCAGTATTTGAAGCGATTTCAGGTGTGGTTTGAAAAATAAGTTCTCTTGGCAAGGGATTAAAAATTTTGACAAAGATAGTATTTTTTACTTTTTTTTTGGAAGCTAAAGGCTTCTTCTTAGCTGGGAGTATATGAGTGATTTACGCCAAAAAAAATAATATATTTGTCGTTTTAATATAATAAGTAAGTGCAAGGAGAGTTTTTAAAGCATTTTTTAGCCAATTACCCAAAGTCTGTAGGTAAAAAGTTTCTTTTAGCCATAAGTGGTGGTGTGGACAGCATGGTTTTACTGCACTTGTTTCAGACGAATAATTTTGATTTTGAAGTCGCCCACGCCAATTTTCAATTACGTGGAGAAGACTCAGACCTTGACCAAAAATTAGTCGAAGATTATTGCCTAAACAATCAAATAATTTGTCATACAAAAAAGTTTGAAATCACTAATTTGCCACAGCAATCTACTCAAATGAAAGCCAGAGAACTGCGTTACGATTGGTTTAGTGCATTGCTAAATAACAGACATTTAAACCAAATTGTAACCGCTCATCATGCCAATGATCAAGTGGAGACTTTTTTAATCAATTTTACAAGAGGTTCTGGCTTAGAAGGACTTTCAGGTATTTCAGTTGATAAAATATTAAGACCAATGTTGTCCTTTTCAAAAAATGACATTTCAAATTATGCTAAAGAAAACAGCATTCCTTTTAGAGAAGATGAAAGCAATAATGATAGTAAATATGTAAGAAATAAAATCAGACTACAAGTAATTCC
>B570J29032_109959276_pt1 | contig 21297 bp, 17 predicted proteins | sample LakMenEpi16Nov12_FD_29032 | JGI IMG/M metagenome (IMG submission 29032) | reverse complement strand
ATAAACCTTAGAAACAATCATAATTATAAATTTAATAATTTATTTTTAATCGCTAAATTAACTGCGCCTAACAAAGAGACAGTCATAGATACTTTAGAATACACAATGGCTTATCCAGATGGGCAGTTTATTGGTCAAAACGCTTCTAATATTATAGAAAACAAACTGTTTTATAAAAAAAATTATCGTTTTAATCAAAAAGGAAAATATGTCTTTTCCATTGGTCAAGCCAATCGAGAATTGGGTGCTGATGAGGGAATTCAAAACTTAGAGGGTATAACAGAAGTAGGATTTAGAATAGAAAAGATAAAATAAGATGTCAGAAACCACTAAACAACCTAATAAATTTATTAAGTATACAAAGTTTTTTTGGAAAACGTATTTTTACGGCTTTTTAGGTGTCTTGGCCTATTTCTTCCTAACTTCTTTAGGGATTTTAGGCAAAATGCCGTCGTTTGAGGAATTAGAAAACCCAGATGCCAATTTGGCCACAGAAATTTATTCTGCAGACAATAAATTAATGGGTAAATTTTATAAAGAAAATAGAAGCCCAATTGATTATTCTGATCTCCCAAAACATTTGGTTGATGCCGTTATAGCCACAGAAGATGAAAGGTTTTATGAGCATTCTGGCATTGATGCAAGAGCTATTGCCAGAGCAATTGAGGGAAGAGGTAAAAAAGGTGGTGGTAGCACAATCACCCAGCAATTAGCTAAATTACTTTTCCATGGTGAAGGGAGTAAAAATTTTATCACAAGAATACATCAGAAAGTTAAAGAGTGGATTATTGCTCTTCGCTTAGAAAAGCACTATACAAAAAACGAGATTTTGGCCATGTACCTCAACCGAGCAGATTTTGTAAACCATGCGGTTGGTATTCGTTCAGCTGCAAGAACCTATTTTAGAAAAGAACCCAGAGATTTAACCCTCGAAGAATCTGCTTTATTTGCAGGCATGTTGCAAAACCCAAGTTTGTATAACCCAGCACGCGAAACAAGAATACCGCTTTGCATAAAAAGAAGAAATGAAGTCTACACAAAATTGGTGAGAAACAAACTGATTGATGAAAAAAAGAAGGCTGAACTATCTGCGAAACCAATTGTTCTAGATTTCAATACTGAGGACCATGTTTCAGGAATCGCGCCCTATTTTAGAGAATACTTAAGAGAATACATGAAAGAATGGGTGAAAACTCATAAAAGACCTGATGGTTCCGACTATGATGTGTATGGTGATGGTCTAAAAATATATACTACTTTAGATTCTCGCATGCAATCTTATGCAGAAGAGGCTGTAGAAAAGCACATGAAAAATATGCAAAAAGTATTTTTCAATTCTAAAAGAGGGCAATCAAAAGCGCCATTTTATGGTGTGACGCAAAAAGAATTTGATGCCATTATCAATAGCTCGATGAAAAAATCTGAACGTTGGCGTATTATGAAAAATGAAGGCAAAACAGATGAAGAAATCATCAAATCATTTAAAGTAAAGACGAAAATGACGGTTTTTACTTGGAAAGGCGAAAAAGACACTTTATTGACCCCAATGGATTCTATGCGATATTACAAGCACTTTTTAAATACCGGATTAGTCTCTATGGAGCCACAAACTGGTCATGTTAAAGCTTGGGTTGGGGGTATTAATTTCAAACATTTTAAATATGACCATGCTGGTTTAGCTAAAAGACAAGTTGGGTCAACTTTTAAGCCTTTTGTTTATGCAACAGCTATAGAACAGCTAAATATGTCGCCCTGTGATACCATTTCTGGCAGACTACATACTATTCCGCGTGGCCGACACAACGTTATTGAAAGTTGGACCCCAAAAAATTCCGGTGGTACTTACCCTAGTTTAGTTACACTAGAAAAAGCACTTGCGCAATCGCTTAATACTGTTTCAGCAAGGCTAATGGACAAGGTTGGTCCGAAAGCGGTTATTGATTTTTGTCAGCGGTTAGGGATTAAAGAAAAGTTTCCTGAAACGCCTGCTATTAGTTTAGGCTCTCAAGAAATATCGTGCTTTGATATGGTTTCTGCTTTTTGCACCTTTCCAAATCATGGCATCTATACCAAACCTCAACTGATTGCAAGAATAGTTGACAAAAGGGGGAATGTTGTTTTTGAGGCCATCCCCGAATCTCAAGACGCTATAAGTCAAGATGTAGCTTATGCCACGTTAAAACTGATGGAAGGCGTTACAGAAGATGGCACCAGCAAAAGGTTAAGAGATGGTTGGGGAGGCGTCGCACACTATGAATATAAATTTACCAACGCTATTTCTGGCAAAACTGGCACAACGCAAAACAACTCTGATGGTTGGTTTATGGGCATTGTTCCGAATTTAGTAACTGGTGTTTGGGTTGGAGGCGAAGACCGAGCGGCTCGCTTTGCAAATACTGGTATGGGTCAAGGCGCAACGATGGCCTTGCCAATTTGGGGCATCTACATGCATAAGTGTTACCAAAATAAAGAGCTTCAAATTTCTCAAGATGATTTTGAAGAACCATTGAATCTAACGATAAGGGTTGACTGTAAAGATCGTGTTAGAGACACCACTAAGTATAGTCAAAATCTCAACGAGTTTAATTTTTAGCACTCGTCTTTAGGCCTGTTTTCTAGCAACTAGTAAAAAAAATCATTTCTTTCTAGCCGATAAATAGACCCCAAACATGACAATAATGGCACCTAAAAGTTGAATGAGGGTAAGACTTTCATTGTCTATTAAACCCCATAAAAAAGCAACAACTGGAATAAGATAAGTCACCGATGAAGCAAAAATAGGTGACGATATTTGAAGCAATTTAAAAAACAAAACATTGGCTATGCCCGTGCCAACTATACCCAATAGCGCAACGTAGGGTAAAGCTTCAATAACTTCTGCTTGCTGCTCATGTTGCCAAAAACCAGAAAAATATAAAACAATAAGCGAAGGTACATACAGGATAGCAAAACTACCCGCAGTGATACTCATTGGACTCAAATCACTGAGATATTTATTGAGAAAATTAACATTGGTAGCATAGCAAAAAGATGCTATGACTAAAAGAATGGCATAGTAATAATTTTGGTCTGGGTTCACAAAAGCGCCATTTAAAACCAATAATAAACTTCCTAAAAATCCAATAAAAACGCCAAAAATTTGTCTTCTTTGAAAATCGATAGCAAAAAACAAGATGCCAATCCATAAAGTATTCAATGGTGTTAATGAGTTTAAAATGGCGCTTATGGTGCTTGATATTTCTGTTTGTGCTACTGCAAATAAAAAAACTGGTACAAATGTGCCAAGCATGGCTGTAACAAACAAAAAACGCCATTGTCTCAAAGCAATTTTAGAGAGACTTTTAAAACCAATTAGTAAAATAAACGTTCCAGCAAAGAGGACTCGCAAAGCGCCTAATTCATAGGGAGAAAGACCTAATAAGCCTTTTTTTATCAAAATAAATGAACTTCCCCAAACAATTGCTAGAAGAATGAGAATATAAAATTTAAGTTTGTTGTTGCCCATTATGATAAAAAAAACACAAAATTGAACTAATTTTTTGATATAAAAATGATTTTTTGATAATTTTGTCTATTATTTTTAAAAGTATATTCTCATGAAAAAATTTATCTTATTATTTGTTGCTGTTTTGTCAATAGCTTTTATCGGTTGTAAAAAAGAGACCGCGGAAGAAGCTAAATCAAAGCTGCCTGTTGAAATGGCTTCAACTTCTTTTAATATTGAAGGCATGCATTGTGAAGTAGGTTGTGCCGCCAAAGTGCAAAAAAAACTTGCCAAATTAGACGGTGTAGAAAACGCAACCATCGATTTTGAAAGAAAACTTGCCACTGTCACTTATAACAAAAATATTAATACGGCAGAAGACTTAGTAGAAACTGTGATGAGTGCTTCAAAAGACTATGTGGTAAGTAATATTGAAACAAAACCAATCGCCAATTAAAAATCTAAAAATATGTATCCAGAAGAAATAGTTAAGCCAATGAAAGCAGAATTAACAACTGCTGGTTTTCAAGAATTACTCAGTGAAACAGCTGTTGAGCAAGCTATTAATAGCGATTCAACCGCGGTTGTGGTTGTTAATTCTGTTTGTGGCTGTGCCGCTAGAAACGCCAGACCAGGTGCGATCATGAGCTTGTCTAACGATAAAACACCACAAAATTTATATACCGTTTTTGCAGGCGTTGATACCGCTGCGGTTAACAAAGCTAGAGAATTTATGTTTCCTTTTCCGCCATCATCTCCGAGTATTGCTTTGTTTAAAGATGGTGAAATTGTTCATATGCTCGAACGTCATCACATTGAAGGCAGACCAGCAGAATTAATTGCTGAAAACCTTAAAGATGCTTATAACAAATATTGTTAAGCCTTTAAAATAATTTAAAAAGTCCATTACTTATGATGGGCTTTTTTATTTCAAACAAATCATAAAAATTTGTTTATCCAAGGCATAAAAAACCTTAATTTGTTAATTTTACCGCATACACTGTTTTTCTATGATCAATCATTTATCTAAACCCAACAAACTTTTGCTTGTGCTTACTGGTCTTTTTATAGCCAGTATTATTGTTGCCGAGCTCATTGGGGTTAAACTTTTTTCTCTTGAAGACAGTTTAGGTATTCCAAAATTTTCATTCAGTTTATTAGGACAAAATGATTTGTCATTGGTTTTGTCTGTTGGTGTCTTGCCATGGCCAATAATTTTTATCTTGACCGACGTGATTAATGACTACTATGGCTTTAAAACGGTTAAGTTCATTAGTGTAACTTCAGTGTTTATCATCACAATATCTTTTTTGATTATCAGCTTAGCTATTCAGGTGAGTCCTGATACAGGCTGGTGGCAAACCTCAAAAGCGGACATGGGCATTTCTAATATGAACACTGCTTTCTTGGCTATTTTTGACCAAGGTAGAAATATTATACTGGCGTCTGTTGTTGCTTTTTTGGTTGGCCAATTGGTTGATGCGTTAATTTTTAGACAAATAAAAAAAATAACCAAGGACAAATACATTGGTTTAAGAGCAACGGTCAGTACGCTTGTTTCCCAACTCATTGACTCACTATTGGTAACCTTGATTGCGTTTTATTTGTTGGCAGACATGTCTTTTCAAATGGCGTTAGCCCTAGCCTTAACGGCCTACATTTATAAATTTACCGTAGCTGTTTTAAGTACGCCTATTCTTTATGGGGTTCATTTTATTATTAAAAAATATCTTGGGCATGACGTTGCACAAAACATGAGAATGCAAGCCATCAATCACGAAATTAGCTCGTAAAATAAAACTTTCTACTTTAGTAAGTGCTGCGTTAGAATGGACGCGGCAGCTTGGTGAAGACAAAGTTTTTTTTTGTGGGCGACAAAGGGCGACCCTAGAAGCCATTTGACAACGAAGGGTCTATTAAAAAACAACTTTGGCAAATCAATCCCGAAAGTTTTCGGGACAAACAGCACAGACGATAAATGTCTGCATTTTCAACCCGGCTCGAACGCCCTAATTTCTTTAATTGCGGTGTTGTCAAATGGCATGAACCTACTTATTACACTTTGCTAAAATTTATTTTAGACATTTAAATTATACCTGTTGGCATAAACTAAAAAAAACAGGTCATAAAATTTTTATTATTTTTTATTATTTTTATTTGGTCTAAATAAAATTGTTTTATATTTTTGCAATTTATAATTAATCTAAATAAACATGAAGCCCTTTTTAACAATTTTATTTTGCAGTTTCTTTTCCGCTTTAAGCGCCCAAATCTTAACCCCCAAAGCCAATGACACCATTAAACTGGCTGATGTAATTGTTGAGATTAAGAAAAATAGCCCCGAGAGAATGCCAGAAATCAGGGAAAATGTCCTGTTTTCAGGCAAAAAAAATGAAGTCATTAAGTTATCTCAAATCAATGGCAATTTTACAACCAATAATGCACGAGAAATATTTTCAAGAATTCCCGGTGTTAACATTTGGGAAAATGAAGGGTCTGGCATTCAAATTAATGTGGGTGTTAGAGGTTTAAGTCCAAATAGAAGCTGGGAACTCAATACCAGACAAAATGGTTACGATATTTCATCGGATGTGTTTGGCTATCCTGAAGCCTATTATAATCCGCCGTTAGAAGCTGTAGAAAATATTCAATTGGTACGTGGTGGTGCATCCTTACAATTTGGTCCTCAATTTGGCGGTATGCTGAATTATGTTTTGAAAAGAGAAACCAAAGAGAAATTTTCCTTTGAAACGCAAAACACAGTTGGTAGTTATGGCTTAATGAGTAGTTACAATGCCATAGGCGGCCATTTTAAAAAGTTTTCTTATTATGTTTATAATCATTCTAGAAGTGCTGACGGCTGGCGAGAAAACAGCAATTATTCTGTAAGAAATACGCATGCTTTTATTGAATACCGCTTTTCTGAAAAGACAAAAATTTCTGCAGAATACACAAATATGAATTATGACATGCAGCAAGCAGGCGGTTTAACCGATGAGCAATTCAAAAACAATCCCAGACAATCTTTAAGAGGTAGAAATTGGTTTGGTACGCCATGGAACGTGTTTTCAGTAAATTTCGACTCAAAAATCGGAGAAAAATTCACGACAAACACCAAACTATTTGGCGTGATAGGCGAAAGAAATAGTGTAGGATTTACAGCGACGCCAAACATTGTTGATGACATCAATTCGACCACTAATAACTATGCCAATAGAAGAGTTGACAGAGATTATTATAAAAACTTTGGCTTAGAAAACCGAAATATTTATCAATACAAACTTGGCAAAACAAACAATAATCTGGCGTTTGGTCTGCGATTGTATCAAGCCAATACCCAAAGAGTGCAAGAAGGGAAAGGAACTACTGGTTCAGATTTTGACTTGTCTATAGAAGGAAGATTTCCAAGGGATTTAAATTTTACGACTAAAAACATCGCTTTTTTTGCAGAAAATCAACTAAAAGTAAATGACAGATTTAGTATCACGCCAGGCGTTCGCTTGGAATATATTGAAAATTTTGGCGAAGGCCGATTTGGTATAGCCAATGGCAATGACGTAGCTTTTCCAAACAAAACGATTGCTAGAAGTCAACCCTTATTTGGATTGGGCTTGGAGTATAAATTTTTAACGACAAATATTTATGCCAATATCACGCAAGCCTTTAGACCAGTATTGTTTTCAGATTTTACACCGCCAGCAGTAACAGATGTTATTGATCCAAACCTTAAAGACGCCAGTGGTTTTAATGCAGATCTGGGCTATAGAGGTACCTACAAAAATTTCTTAAACTTTGATTTGAGTTTGTTTTACTTGAGTTACAATAACCGCATTGGCGGCATTAGACAATTTTTTAACAATGATCCTTCACAAGGCACCTATATTTACAGAACCAACATGGGAGAAACTGTCAATAAAGGTATCGAAGCCTTTTTTAATATAAATATTACTAAATTCTTTCAGATTGACAAACCATACGGCAATCTAGACCTTTTTGCGTCATTAAGCTTTATAGATAGCAGATATAAAGATTTTAGAGTCTTTAATACATCTGGTACCTTGCCAAATATACAAATTACCGAAACCAATTTGGCTGGTAATAGAGTAGAAAATGCGCCCAGATACATTCACAACTTTGGATTATCTTGGAGCAACAACGCTTTTTCTGCCACCATGCAGTATAGATTGTCTGGGATGATTTTTACGGATGCCAATAACACGGTGACACCGTCACTTAATGGTGTAACGGGTGCACTCGACAAGTATAGTCTTTTTGATTTGGCAACAGAATATAAATTCTTGAAAAATTATAACATCCGTGCGGGCATCAACAATGTTTTAAATGAAACTTATGCTACGCGTAGAGCAGGCGGCTATCCAGGCCCTGGTATTTTGCCTGGCGAAGGCAGAACGTTTTATATCTCAGTAGGCGCAAAGATTTTTTAATGGCATAAAATAGATTTTAGACAACATAAAATCAAAATATTGGCGTGTCTGTGTTCTAATAGAAACAGCTATTGGGCCTAACGCAGCGGCACAAAGGAGGAAACCACTTGTTAAAAAAGCAAGTGGCTTTTCAGTTTAACTCTGAAAGGGTTTGAAACCCTTTCAGAGTTTGACAAATCAAAAAACCATTTATCTCATGCATAGTGTTTTTCTAAAAGTATTTGATGAATCTGCGGTTTGGAGGGCGAAAAAAAAACTCATCCAGTGAATGAATTTTTTTGAAGACCATGCCCTACCGATTGTCGAATTAATTATACCTTTCACCTCTCAACAAGTTCTATGTTTGCACTAGAAGAAACCCCCGCTCCTGGGCGATTCCTATCGGATGGGTAGCAATAACGCCAAAAAAACGGCTCCACAAAGTTTAACTTTTCAGCCCTTCGCATGCTCCCGCTCGACCCGAGCGCAGACAACTCATGAAGTAATTCTTTCCTTTGGGATAAAATTATTTGTTATATTTGCTGAACAGATAAAACTTGACACATTTGTTTAGGTTAAAATAAAGAAACTATTAAAGAACCCACACGAAAGGATTCGTGCGGGAGCGGTGAGCGGTGGGATAAAATTATTTATTATATTTGCTGAACAAATAAAATTTGACACATTTGTTTAGGTTAAAAAAAAAGAAACTATTAAAGAACCCACACGAAAGGATTCGTGCGGGAGCGGTGGGATAGTTTAGTGTTTAATTTAGAGTAGATACACCGCGCTACAACCATTTAAACTTACCCACAGAAATCACTGTTAATAACAATAGCCAAACCAGAATAAATTATAATTGTAAAACTGCAAGGGTAAAATTATTGCCAAAAATCTTTAAGCTATAATTTGCTAATGTAACTGCTGTACAAATCTTTAAATTGATAACCAACTTCTAATCTTTCTTTACTCAATTTATCGTATTCTACCAGCCCCCAAAGGACAAACTCTTTTAGAAAATTTTTGTCGGCGATTGGGAAATCAGGTTGATATTTTTGAATTAAATCTTCAATTGGCGTTATCGCCTTTAGCTGTGCAGCATAGGTCTCATCTGATGCATCGTCTAACAACTCAAAACCTGTTTCGGCAAAAAACCATTCGATTATTTTAGCATACGGACTTGTATCGGTATCGCGTTCTAATTTTTCAATTTTTGGAAAAAAGCCAGGAAAAAAAGTTTTAATAGCGTCACTAATTAAAATTTGTGCAACACTTGCTGCGCCTTCTTGCTCGCCTTCATAAACCAATTCAACTTTTCCAGTAATTGCAGGAATAATTCCCATGAAATCTGATAAGCGGACAGTTGTTCTTTCGCTTCCAGATCGCAAGGCTCTTCTTTCGGCAGTACTTACCAAATTTTCGTAAGCGGTAATACTCATGCGCGCACTCACACCACTCTTGCCGTCAACAAATTCGCTTTCTCTTGCTTCAAAACTTATTTGCTCTAGTAAATCTTTTGCTAGCGCTGGCACATAAACCGATTCCTCTTGTTGCGGTGCTAGTTTGGCTTCTTGCGAAGTAATGGTTCTTGCAATCGCAATGGTTTCAGGATAATGGGTTAAAATTTGCGAACCAATTCTATCCTTTAATGGCGTTACTATACTCCCGCGATTTGTATAATCCTCTGGATTGGCCGTAAAAACAAACTGCATGTCTAAAGCTAATCGGACCTTAAACCCTCTAATTTGAATATCGCCCTCTTGCAAAATATTGAAAAGCGCCACCTGAATTCTTGCTTGTAAGTCAGGCAATTCATTAATAACAAAAATACATCTGTTGGCTCGCGGAATCATGCCATAGTGAATCACGCGATCATCAGCGTAAGAAAGTTTTAAGTTGGCTGCTTTTATCGGATCCACATCACCTATCAAATCAGCAACTGTGACATCTGGTGTAGCTAATTTTTCTGCAAAACGTTCATGCCTATGAACCCATTTTATTGGCGTAGCATCGCCCATTTCAGCTACCAATTGTATGGCGAAGCTTGAAATAGGTCTAAACGGATCATCGTTAATCTCTGAACCAGCAACAATGGGAATATATTCATCAAGCAATTCTACTAGTTTCCGTGCAATGCGTGTTTTTGCTTGACCGCGAAGTCCCAGCAAATTAATATTGTGACGCGATAAAATTGCGCGCTCTAGTTCTGGAATGACCGTGTTTTCAAAACCATGAACGCCCTCAAAAACCGGTTTCCCAGTCGCAATTTTTGTGCGCAAATTGTCTCTCAATTCATCTTTTATACTTTTATACTGGTAGCCGGCTTGTTTTAATTCGGCTAATGTTTTAATTTCTGTCATGATATTAAAATAACATTTATATTAATTTTTATGAAAATCTAAAGGTATTTCATCATCTGATTTACAATTAAAAAACTACTTGATGTTTTTTTTTCTATTCGTTTCATAATCCTCAAAAATCATTTCACCTAGACCTTTTAGTCCAGTATAAAATGCCTTGCCTTGATTAGCTTCCGTAAACCGATTCACAAATTTTTGTAAATACGGATCTTTAGCAATCATAAAAGTGGTAATTGGTATATGTAATTTTCTTGCTTGTGCCGCCTGATTATAGCATTGTTCTACAATATAGGCATCTAAACCATTTGAGTTCATATAATAGGTGCCGTCTTTCTCTCTAATGCAACTTGGCTTACCATCGGTTATCATAAAGATTTGTTTGTTGGTGTTTCGTTTTCTTCTCAAGATATCCATTGCCAATTGCAAGCCTGCAACAGTATTGGTATGATATGGCCCAACATTTAAATATGGTAAATCCTTAATGACAATAGTCCATGCATCGTTTCCAAAAACCAAAATATCAATGGTGTCTTTGGGATATCGCGTTGTAATTAATTCTACTAATGCCATGGCAACTTTTTTAGCAGGCGTTATGCGGTCTTCGCCATATAAAATCATACTGTGGCTAATGTCTATCATCAATACAGTACTCATTTGGGCTTTATATCTGCTATCTTCAACTATCAAATCGTTTTCTGTGAGAGCAAAATTATCTATGCCATTATTGATTTGCGCATTTCTAATGCTTTCGGTTAACGCAATTGATTCTATGCCATCTCCAAAGACATAATTTCTAAACTCGCCCGTTTTTTCGTCGCCACTGCCCGCATATTTGGTTTTGTGATTGCCGTTTCCTGATTTTTTTAGATTGCCAAATATTTGGTCTAATGCGGCCTGACGCACTGCACGTTCTGTCTTAGCGGTAATAGCTATCCCTGAATTGCCGTCTGGCCTAATTTCTTGTCTGATGTAACCTTTTTTCTTTAAATCGTCGATAAAATCATCTATGGTATAATTTTTATCTGTAAGCTTATATTCAACATCTAGTTCACGTAACCAACTAATTGCTTCATCAAAATCGCCAGAGGTATGTGTAATTAACTCTTTAAAAATATCAAACAATTTGTCAAATGGAGAAACAAATGGTGCTTCATACTTTTTAAAAATAAATCCTATTTTTTTGTTTAATGCCATAATAAACAAAAGTAATCTTTTATGTCAACCGTAAAATAAAACGTTTACTAATTTTTAGTTAAAGTCAAATGGCTAGGTAACAAAAAAAACCTTACAAAAATACTTTATACAATTATACAAAAGACACATGGTCACTCACTGGCTTTCATAAATTCTTCGGCTTTTTGAACCATTTTGAGGCTGCCACAGAAAAAGGGCACCCGCTGATGAAGTTCAGTGGGTTGCAAATCTAGAATGCGCGTAAAACCATCTGACGCCTTGCCGCCAGCTTGTTCGGCTAGGAAAGCCATGGGGTTACATTCATAAAGCAAACGCAATTTGCCGTTATTTGCTTTACTGCTTTTTGGATAAATATAAATGCCCCCTTTGATCATGTTGCGGTGAAAATCAGACACCAAGCTACCAATATAGCGGGACGTGTAAGGTCTATCTTCTTCTTCCAACTGACAATATTTGAGGTAATTTTTTACGCCTTGGGGAAAATGAATATAATTGCCTTCATTGATAGAATAAATATTACCTGTTTCTGGAAATTTCATGTTGGGATGCGACAAATAAAATGTGCCTATTGCAGGGTTTAAAGTAAAACCATTTACGCCAAAACCAGTTGTAAAAACCAGCATGGTCGAGGTGCCATAAACCACATAACCAGCTGCTACTTGCCGATGACCCGGTTGCAGAAAATCTTCGAGCTGCACTGGTGTACCAATGGGCGTGACACGTCTGTAAACAGAGAAAATAGTGCCAACAGATACATTGACGTCTATGTTTGATGAGCCATCCAAGGGGTCAATGAGCACCACATATTTGTTCTTATTGTCATTATTATGACCTGAAATGGAAATAAAATCATCGTTTTCTTCCGAAGCAATGCCGCAAACTATTTCTCTATTGGTAAGCGTTTGAATAAAAATTTCATTGGCAAAAACGTCTAGTTTTTGTTGGTCTTCGCCTTGAATGTTTTGTTCACCAGCTGCACCAACAATGTCAACCAAACCTGCTTTGTTAACTTTAAAGTTAACCACTTTGGCAGCCAATCTGATGGAGTTGATAATTCTAGATAATTCACCTGTTGAATATTGAAAATCTTCTTGTTTTTCAATGATATACTCGCCTAAGGTTTTGTTTTTTTCTTCCATATTTGCTTAACTATATCGTTTGCGTTGTGATATTTTACAAAAGTAATCAAATTTTTGTGAGAATTTAAATTATGTCGTTTTTATGTGATAAATATTGTAATTTTGCACACTATTTAGCCCTGATGCAGACGATAAATGTCTGCACAGGATGAGGCTCTAAAATATTGAACCAATGATTATAAGACAAGCCACAAAAGATGATGTGTCATCGATTTTATTTTTAATTAAAGAATTAGCTACTTTTGAAAAGGAACCTGACGCCGTTGTTGTGACTGAGCAGGAACTCCTTGAAAATGGTTTTGGAAATCAGCCTTTGTTTCAAACGATTGTTGCCGAAATGGCGGGTGAAATAGTAGGGATGGCTTTATTTTATTACCGGTTTTCTTCCTGGAAAGGTAAAACGCTGCATTTAGAAGATTTAATTGTACAGCAAAAACATAGAGGTAAAGGCGTTGGTCTGGCCTTGTACAAAGCTTTTATTCAAACGGCTGATCAACTGGGTGTTAGACGCATTGAATGGGTGGTGCTCAATTGGAATAAAACGGCGATTGATTTTTATGAGAAATCTGGTGCGAAAATATTGGCCGATTGGCAAACCGTGCAAATGGCTCAAGAAAACATTAAACAATTTATAAGCGAAAATTAACGAATGAAGGTATTTAAATTTGGCGGCGCTTCAGTAAAAGATGCCGCAGGGATAAAAAATGTGGCCAAAGTTTTAGAAGCGGTTGGCTATCAGCAAACCGTGATGGTTATTTCCGCCATGGGAAAAACAACAAACGCTATGGAAGTTATCGTTAATAATTATTTTAACAATAGCGAAGAATTGCAAGCATCTGTGCAAGAAACACGCAAATATCACCAAGACATCATGATGGATTTGTTTGAAGATAACCATCCTGTTTTTGATAAAATTGGTGAATGGTTTAATGAGATGCAGCATTTTTTGCAATATAACAGGTCGCCAAACTATGATTTTGTTTATGACCAAATTGTGTCTTATGGCGAACTCATTTCCACAACCATTGTTAGTGACTATTTTAATTTCATCGGCCTAAACAATGAGTGGATAGACGTTCGCAACCACATTAAAACAGACGATAAATATAGAGACGGTAATGTCTATTGGGAACAAACACAGCTTTTTGTAGGGAAAGCCTTTTCAGGAAAAAACTTTGTCATTACGCAAGGATTTTTGGGTTCAGATAGCAACCGTTTTACCACCACGTTAGGTCGTGAAGGGTCGGATTATTCGGCAGCTATTTTGGCTTATTGTTTAAATGCAGAATCTGTAACCATTTGGAAAGATGTGCCTGGTGTTTTAAATGCTGACCCAAGATATTTTGACCATGCGCAACTATTGGAGCAAATTTCATATCGCGAAGCGATAGAATTGGCTTTTTATGGCGCAAGCGTTATTCATCCAAAAACACTTCAGCCTTTGCAAAGAAAAGAAATTCCGTTTTTTGTGAAATCATTTGTTGATCCGCTCAAGCCTGGCACGAGCATTTCAAAAGGTGTGGATTTGAAGCCTGAAACGCCTTGTTTTATAGTGAAAAAAAACCAGCATTTATTGTCTATTTCATCACTTGATTTCTCGTTTATGATGGAGGACAACATCAGTGAAATTTTTGCTCTTTTACATGAACATAAACTTAAAGTAAATGTGATTCAAAATTCTGCGATTAGTTTTTCATTGTGTTTGGAAGATAAATACAACCAAATAGAACTTTTTAAAACTATTTTAAGTAAAAAGTATTTACTGAATTATACCCCAGAGGTGTCTTTGTTTACCATCAGGCATTTTACTGCTGCGGCTGTTAAAGTGGTAGAAAAAGACAAAACGATATTGTTGAAACAAACCATGGGCAATACGGTGCAAATTGTGGTGTCTTAAACCTCCCTACCTAGCCGACAACCAAGAGATTGGATTTAAGAATTTATTGTTTTGCAAAACCGAAAACTTCAAGGCCGATTTGTTTAAAATTGAGTTGTAGTTGATGGTGCCAATGGCGTCTCTGGCGCGTACTCTTTGGCCCGTGCCAACCTTAACAGACTCCAAATTGTAATAAACGGTAATATAATCGCCATGTAGAATGGATACTGCTTTGTTATTGGCAGACAATACCTGAACACCAATCACTTCCCCGCCAAAAACAGCGCGAGCGGTTGATCCTCTATCCGTTGTTATTTCGATGCCATTGCTATTAACGGTTACTGAAGGTTCAAGAGGATGCGGATTATTTCCGAACCTCATAGAAACAAATCCTTTTTCGGTAGGCCACGGCAAACTGCCTCTGTTGGCTTTGAAGTTGTCTGAAATAATTTGCCCTTCTGGGGTTAACTCAATGGTTTCTGAAGACACAGGTTTGGCTACAGGCACTTCTGTTTTGGCACCCGTTTTTTTGTTTGCAGCAATTATTCTTTGTCGTTCTTCTTCCGCTTTTCTTCTATTGGCATCAGCAATAGCTTGTCTAATTAACTTTTGAATTTGCTGGTCTATGGCTTTTGCCTCTTTGTTTTTCTTATTGATTTCGGCCGCTAGTTTTGACTGGGTCTTTTTAATCTTACCCACTTCTATTTCATGTTGTTTTTTCTCTAGCTCAAGCGTTTTTTTCTCTTTTTCTTGTTGGGTTAAGACTTCCTTTTGTTTTAGTTTTTGTTGGTCTAATTTTCCAATAGCCAGTGATACTTCTTCAGATTTATGGTGGATTTCATCTGCTTGAATTTTTCTATAGCCCGCATATTGCTTGAGATATTGTGTGCGTTTAAAAGCTTGCAAAAAATTATCAGAAGAAAACAAGAACATCATCTTGCTTTTATTAGAACGATTTTTATAGGTCTTAACAATGGTTCTCGCATAATCCTTTTTTAAATTGTCCAATTCAGTTTTTAAATGATTAACCAGATCTCTTTTCTTATTAATGTCGCCTTCAAGAACCACGACTTGTCGTGCATTATTTTCAATTAGGTTTTTTCTTAAATCAATTTTGTGATTATATTCATAAATGTATTTTAACACGTTTTTTTCTTTTAATTTTTCGTCATTTAATTTTGATTTGGTTTTGATCAATTCATTTAAAATGCTTTGTTTTTGTTCTTCCAGTTTTTGTTGTAAATCAGATTGCGCAAAACAAATTACTGCATGCATCAGAAAAAGGAATAAAATAATTGCGTTTTGTTTCATTTAGTCTAATTGCGCTTGCGTATAACCTTGAGGAACGCTATAGGGGAAACTCAAAGGTTCGTTTATTTTTATACTTTTATAGTCTATTTCTATATTAACGTTATTGCTGTTGTTTTCTTGTTTAGCTGCAATAAAATACTTGGCTGGTAAAAACAAATTACTTGCGCTTTGATGGGATTCCACGATTGATTGTAAAGTTCTTTTTTCATTTTTTTGAACAATCTGTTGGTTTTTTAGCAAGGCGTTTAAAGGTTCAAATGCATAATATTCATCAAACGACTCGTTACTAACAGTTACAACATTTAGACCATTTTCTAGTTTACTGCTTGCTTCTTTTTGATTAACTTCATTAATCATTTTTCCTAACAAAAGATTCTGCACTTTTTCAAAACTCAAAGGTGTGCCTAGCCATTTGCTCAACTGAGAAAAATCGCCTTCAAAGTAGGTGCCATTATTTTTTTCATAATATTGCACCTGAGTAGGCGTAATTAAAGCTTTGGCGACCACAAATCCTAAAAATTTTGCACTAATCAATATTTTTTGATCTTTTTCTATGCGGATATCTGTGGTAAAACTATAACTGTTTTTACTGTCTTTATAAGAGGTATTAGCATTGATTGCTAATGTAGTAAAATCTTTATTCAACGCTTGATGACTATTTAGTAAAACTTGTGTGTTGACAAGGCTAGCGGCTTCAACAGAAGCAACAATTTGCTTGGTTTTACAAGAAAGCAAAATAAGTGATAAAAAAACAAGTGATAAAAATTTCATTAGTTAGTTTTCTTTAAATATAGTTCCTTCTTTTTTAAATCCCCTTGTTTATCTGCAATCTGACTTAGTAGTTGATAAAATTGTTTTTCTAATACTGGGTTTTCTACAACATATTCTAAACCTTCTTCTGCCGCTTTTAGTGCATTTTTAGCCTCATTTAAATTTAATAGAGCCACACTTTTATACCAATAAAACTGCGGTTGAAGTGGGAAAGATTGAATCAAGAGGTCGGCTTTTTTACTAAGCAAATCCCACGATTTTAATTGATAAAAACTTTCGTTGAGCAATAAAAGATTTTCTAAATCTTCTGGATTTTTCTTTTCATATAAATCATAAAACTCATTGGCCAAGGACCAGTTTTTTTTGCCTTGATAATATTTGCCAATTTCTTTTAAAACCGCCACGTTTTGATCGTCATTAAAGTTGACCACTATGTTTTTTAAGGGTTGAATAACTTCTGGATTTGTATTTGAAAAACTCAATAATTCATTAATCATTCGGTGCTTAATCCGCTTGTCAATGGCTGCGTTGTCCATTACAACTTTAAGCGCATCAAGCGCTTCAGCTGTTTGCTTTTTGTCAAGGTAAAGTTTAAACAAAGTTACTTTTGCCCAAGGTGAATTTGGCAAGTTTTGCTCCAATGTTTTGGCCACTTCAAAAGCTTTATCAATCTCGTTTTTATCTAAATGGTTTTTGATTAAAAGCGTATAATTTGATTCATCTTTTGGATCATTATTGAGGTTGGCTTGCGCATTTTGAGTGGCTTGTTGTTGATATTGAGGCAACATTAAAATGCGTTCTTTTAATTGTGTGCGTGTGGCTCTTTTACCTACCGTTTTATTCAATTCTTCAATCAATACCAATGCTTCATCATATTGTTTAGTTATCATATACAAATCAACAATTTCTTCTTTATATTCTGAATTTATGACACTTAGCTTTTTTAGTAGGCTTAAGACATTATTAGTGTTGCCCAACTTTTTTTCCGTTTCCATTAATGCATCAAGATACCAGCGGTTGTTGTCATTCTTTGCAAGCACTTTGTCCAAATAGGTTTTGGCTTCTAAAAAGTTTTTAGAGAGAAAATAATTTCGTCCCATTTCATATAAAACGACTTCATTTTCCGGTTGTTTTGACAAGCACTTGTTAAGTTCAGCGATGGCTAAATCATAATTTTCTGTTGCTTTATGCTTTAAAGCCTCATAAAAATGGTTTTCAAAGGCATCATCAGCCAAAGCCAAATCGTCAGGGTTTTCTTGTGAAAAGCTGAATAAGCTGAGGAGCAGAAAAAAGAAACCAAATTTTTTCATTTATTCTAGTTGACTATAATCACCAATACTAATGCTTTTAAAATGACCATCAAATATGGCATGATTGCCTATCATGGCCTCCACTAAATGAGCGTTTTTGATGGTTGAATGGGTTTGAATTAAACTGTTTTTGATGGTGCTATTTTCAACCCTACTGTTATTTCCTAAGGAAACATTTGGACCGATCGTTGAATTGGTTAAAACAACGCCTTCGCCAATATAACACGGTTCAATGATTTCACTATTGTTTAAAACAACATCATGAGCTACCATTTTTTCATTCTCTGCGAGCAAAAACCCGAGCATACGCGAATTGGTGTCAACCGTAACAGGCTTGTTGCCACAATCCATCCATTCATCTACTTGTCCTGGGACAAAAACCATGCCTTTTTGCTTCATGGTTTCAAGCGCATCTGTTAATTGATATTCACCACCTTTTTGAATATTGTGGTCAAGTAAATATTGTAACTCTGCTCTTAAAGATTCACCGGATTTGAAAAAGTAAATACCAATAATAGCAAGGTCTGAAACAAAATCTTTAGGTTTTTCTACAAAATCAATGATTTGATTATTTTCATTGAGTTGAACAACGCCAAAAGCGCTTGGGTCATCAACCTTTTTAACCCAAATGACACTATCGGCTGCTGTATTTAGAGAAAAATCTGCCCTAAAAAGGGTATCTGCATAGGCTACAACAACTGGTCCACTTAGTGCTTCTTTGGCACACATAATGGCGTGCCCCGTGCCTAACGCTTGGTTTTGATAGTTGATTGTTCCTTTTGCGCCTAGTTTTTCGGCTATTTTTATGAGTTCTTCTTCAACGTGTTTTCCGAAATCTGGATGAATAATAAAAGCAATTTCATCAATTTTTTGATTAATTACTTTGGCAATATCTTCTACTAATCTATGAACAATTGGTTTGCCTGCAATTGGAATAAGTGGCTTTGGTGTGGTAAGGGTATGAGGTCTCAATCTTGATCCTCTGCCAGCCATGGGTACGATAATTTTCATGAATCAAATGTTAAGCTGCAAAAATAGCAAATTAATTCCGTTTAGTTGCTATGCGAATAACTCTCTAAAACCTGAAGTTCTGTTCTAAAACCCAACATTTTATCGCCAAAAAGGTCTTGACCTTCTTTTCTAAGTTTGGGTGCAAAGTTTTTATAATAATCTTCTAGGTTTTCTCTACTTTCTGTGGTGTATTGAATGGCATAAGTTTCGGTGTCGGGATTGTCTTCAACCAAAACTTTAATAAGTTTTGCCGAAATAAACTTACCCGTATCTAAAACCTCCTGTATGTGTTTTGTTCTCATCCATATTAGCCATCTTTTTTCTTCTGTTTTTGCAATGTTAATGGTTACGTTATAAATAATCATATTTAAGAATTGTTTTGTTTGTCAATGAGTTCTCTTAACTTCTGTCGGGCTTGGATAAAATAAATACTGTCTTGATGTTTGTCTAAAATGACTTCCAAATATTGTTTGGCTAGGCTTTCATTGGCTTGATTTAAACAGATCAATGCAGCAAAATAATAAGCTTCATCCCGATAAATGCTTTCTTGATAGTCTTTTATGATGGTTTCAAATGATTTTAGTGCTTCATCATTTAATGCCATGTCTTGATAAATTTTCGCCATTTTGAACAAAACATCATCTTTGATTTCATCATCTTTTGTTGTTTCTAAAATGTCTTTAAACTTTCTTAAACTTTCTTGTGTTTTGTTTTGAAAAAGCAATAAATCTGCTTTTATAAATTTTTCTAAAGGGTTGTTTATAGAATCAAAATTTTCGTTGTCTGAAAGCAACATATAATAAGACAAGGCATCATTAGCAATCAGTTGGGAAGCCGCTGATTTCAATACGGTAAATTGTTCCAAAGCCCATGAAAAATCACTTTTGAAGTAGTTTGTTTTGGCTAATTTTAAATTGGCTTCATGACCAATGGGGTCATGGCTAAATTCGCTTTCCACTTGCGCAAATTGCAACAAGGCTTGGTTAAATTTTTCTTCATATAAATAAATATCTCCTAAATCGAGCTTAATTTCTGCAATCTCTTTGGGATTGAGTCGATAGTTTAAGCTTTCTTCTAAAGTTACAATAGCTTTTTGCGGTTGGTGCAATTTAAAGGTCAAAAAGTTCGCATAAAGTTGAATTAACTTAATGGTTCGTTCATTTCTGCCAAGCTGGTTCAAGAGGCTTTCCAATTCACTGCCAATCAATTGAAAGTCTGACGGTTTGGCTTCTTTGATTTTTATTTGATATAAATAATAATTGGCATCAGACCATTGATATGGGTCTGTTGTATTTTGTAAAATAAAAGCAATGATTTCTTTGGTGTAACGCCATTCTTCTTGTTCATAGGTCATTTGAACCAAAAACATAAAATTATAAAAATTATCTGGATCTCTTTTGTAAATGGCCTTTTCTTGAATAAAAGCTTTATCATATTGTCTGAGTTGAATAAAAAGCCAACTCAAGTATTTGTTCCAAAAAACATCTTGGGTTTGTTGCACTTTAATGAGCAGGTTTTTTCTCAGTTGATTTGCAAAGTTATTATCAGGATCATTGCGCATAAAAAATACCAACTGATTTTGAACGGATGCCATTAAATTATCATTAATATAACTGACATTTAAAAGTTTTTCAATCATCAAATCTATATTACCTTTTTGACCTTGCAAAAGACCAATTTGATAATCATAAACACCTGGGTTTTCAGACTGCGCAAATTCATAACAAATAATGGCCTCCTCTAAGTAACTCCTCTTTTCAAAGGAGACGGCCAAAGAAACGGCATAGTTTTTATTGATTTGCATTGAGCCTATGGCTTGATCAAAATACTTTTTTTTCTGAATATCATTTTTTTGGATTTGGAAATGATGACCTAATTCTATCAATAAAAGTGGGTTCTTTGTTTGCTCATATTTTTTATTAAGCAAATTAAAAGCTTGGTCAAATTGTTTTAAAGCTTGATGGCACTCCACAACCTTAAAAAAATAAGTTTGGTTATTGGGTTGTGTTTTTATTAATTCTTGGTAACTAATTAGGGCTTTTTCAAAATCGTTTTTATCATAGTAATATTTGGCAATGGTTTCGTTTTGAGACCATAACAAGAAATTTAAACAAGAAAAGAAAAGCACAAAAAAAACTTTCACCAAAAAAAATTTAAACAGTCAAATATACTCTTTTATCAAACAAAATAGTGTTTTTTAACCTATTTTTGTTTATGCCAATTACAACAAAAAAAGAGCCCAAAAATAGGACTCTTCTCTCAAACAAATTCTAACTTTAACTTTATCTTTTCAATTAGTTCAACCCATTTGATTTCTCTAATTGTTTTAATTTTTCGTTTTTAGCTCTTTCTATTCTTAGTTCTTTTTCAAGCTCTCGTTCTCTAATGTCTAATTCTTTTTTGTTTTTAAACATTTC
>B570J29032_109959277_pt1 | contig 21320 bp, 18 predicted proteins | sample LakMenEpi16Nov12_FD_29032 | JGI IMG/M metagenome (IMG submission 29032) | reverse complement strand
AATTGAATTATGAACCAATCTAAGTACTCTGGGTGAAATCCGAGAGTACTTTTAGGTTTCAATACTGGAAGGTAATTTCATGAGGCTTGAGAATGCGAACATCGTAGACGTAGTTTCTGGGCAAGTGTTGCGAGGATACTCAATGGAAATAGCTGATGGAAAAATCAAAGCTATTGAGAAATTCTCATTTTTTACCGACCATGGGATCGATTGCACGGACAAGTATTTGTTGCCGGGCATAATTTCTGTTCATTCTCACCTATCTGTTGTATATCCATTTTCTGCGACGGATGAGTCGGAAAATTCTGCTCAATCTGTTCTTAGGGCATTATCTCGTGCTCGCGATGCGCTCATGGCGGGTGTCACAACTGTGCGTTCTGTACACGAGATAAATATGGCTGACATCCATCTTAGGCATGCAAGTGAAACTGGTTTAGTTGAGATCCCGCGAATTTTTGGTGCAGGCAGGGCACTTAGTACAACTGGCGGACACGGTAAAGGCGCAGGCTGCGTATATGTGGACGGTTACGATGAATTTTTCCAAGCTGCAACAGCTGAAATAGAGAAAGGTGCAGACCATATCAAGGTTTTTATCTCGGGTGGAATTGCAGACGCACATGAATCACTTGAAGGCGCACAAATGTCGATGGATGAAATGAAAGGAGTAGTTGATGCTGTCAATGCCAAAGGGAAATACGTAGTTGCCCATGCAGCAAATTCTGAATCAATTAGCTTGGCCGTGGATGCGGGATTCAGATCTTTCGAACATGCATATTTCTTAGATGAAGAAACTGCTGGTAAAATGAAAGATAACAATGTTTTCCTCACTCCAACTTTGTGTGTTACTCGCTCGCCAGAGTGGATGGCAGATCACAGTTTTACAAAAGAACAAATTGATAAAGCAATGGAAATTGGTCCAACTCATCTCAAATCAATTCGAAATGCAATCAAAGCCGGTGTAACCATTGTTGCTGGAACAGATTATCCACCTGGCGAGGCCATTGAAGACACTTTTGTTGCAGCTAAAGAAATGGAATTTTTAGTTGATGCTGGTGCTTCACCCCTACAAGCACTTCAGGCAGGAACGGTTACTGCGGCAAAATTACTTAGGGCCGAAGACTCAATTGGGAAACTTGAAGTCGGAATGATTGCAGACGTAATTGCATGCAGAAAAGATCCAACAAGTGATTTATCAGCAATCCGAAATATCGACTTGGTAATTCAAGCAGGAAAAATAATCAGAAATTCAATTAGCAAGAAAGATTTTTAGGATAATCGAATGAGAATAGCTGTTGACATTGGTGGTACGTACGTTGATGCTGTTAAATTTGACGAAGAGTCACAGACTCTTACCTTCAACAAAAGTCAAACAACTCCAGCAGATCCAGTTCAAGGTGTAATGAACGCACTTTCGGGGTTTGGATCTAATTTAAGTGAAACCGAAATCTTTGTTCATGGAACAACACTTGGTCTAAATGCAATCCTTCAAAGGAAGGGCGCAAGAGTAGGTTTGATAACAAATTCTGGATTTGAAGACATCCTTGAAGTTGGCAGAGCAGCTGTTCCAGACCGATTTATGTACGATTATTACTATGCACCACCTTCCCCATTAGTTAAACGCAAGTATCGATTGGGCGTACCAGGGCGAATAAACGCTTATGGTGAAGAGTTAACTCCACTTGATAAAACATTGATTCTAAAAGCAGGTAAGTATCTCGTTGAAGAATGTGGAATTAATTCGATCGCTATATGTTTTCTGCATAGCTACAGAAACCCAATACATGAAAATGAAACAAAGCGTATTTTATTAGAGGCTTACCCAGAATTATCTATATCTGCAAGCGTCGATCTAACAAGAGAATACGGTGAATATGAACGCACCATGACTGCCGTTCTTGATGCTTACATAAGTCCGATTTTGGGCGACTATTTGGAACGGCTAGATCAGGCACTCCAAAAAGCTGGCTTTGATGGCAAGGTTCAAATAATGCGTTCGGGTGGTGGCGCCATGGAACTTGCTGTGGCAAAGGGTGCACCACTTTTAACCGTACTTTCTGGCCCTGCTGGAGGAATTTCTGGTGCAAAATATTTAGCTGCAATTAAAGATTGGCCACGAATTATCACATTTGATGTTGGCGGCACCAGTTTAGATTGTTGCGTAATTTTAAATAACGAACCCGGCGAAGTTCATGAGGCTTACATCGATGACTTACCGATGCAGATTCCAGTTTTTGATATCAGAACAATTGGTGCCGGTGGCGGGTCCATCGCAAAAACAATGGATCAAATTTTACAAGTTGGACCCGAGAGTGCTGGTGCTGTTCCAGGGCCGGCCTGTTATGGCGCTGGTGGAGAAGATCCAACGATAACTGATGCAGCTTTAGTTCTCGGGTATTTAGATCCAGATAAATTCCTTGGTGGAAAACTGAAAGTATACCCAGAGCTAAGTCAAAAAGTAGTGCGAGAGAAAATTAGTGATCGCCTTGGTTTATCCGATGTTCAATCTTGCACCAGAATATTTGAAATTCTCATGGCAAAAACTATTGGCGCAGTGAAGCAAATCACCATTGAACGCGGACTCGATCCTAGAGAATTTAAACTTATTGCTTTTGGTGGAGCTGGGCCATTAATTGGTCCTTTAGTTGGTAGAGAAATGAATCTTGAGACCGTGGTAATTCCAGCTTTACCTGGAACATTCTCAGCTCTTGGCATGCTAATGACAGATTTAGAGTATGAATTTTCTAATACAGTTTTGAAACCTCTAGACGAAAATTATGAGTCATCAATTAGTGACGTCATCAAAGAAATGAAAGCTCGAGCGAATCAGGTATTCGATCAACAAAATGTTTCGATAGAAAATCGTGTAATCGTGACAAAACTAGATCTGCGATACCGCGGTCAAGAACATTATTTGAGCATTGATTACAACTCCAGTGACTCGGTAAGCACCATCGAAGGAAAATTCCAGATTGCTCATCAAGAGAGACATGGACACTCAATGGATGAAAGATGTGAGATTGCAAGCGTAAGAGTGAAGTGCTTTGCTCAGGTGCAAAAACCGGAATTACCAAAACTTGAGAAAGCAACTAAAGAAGCCACATCAGTAGGTGCGCGCGAAGCATATGACTTTGCTTCAGAGAACGTCACAATGTTTAAAATCTATGATAGGGATTTACTTGGGTACGGGATGGTCTTTGAAGGTCCAGCCATTATTCAAGAAGATGCTTCAGCAACTATAGTTTTTAGCGATCAAGTAGTCGAGGTTGACGAGTATGGACAATTACTGATTTCAAAATTAGGCGGAGTAAAATGAGTAATGTTGAGATTGATGGTGGCACAGTCGAAGTAATTAATAGTTATTTAATTTCTGCAGCGGAACAAATGCGTCGCACTTTAATTCGAACCGCATTTAATCCCGTAATTTACTCAGTATTTGATTTTGGTATCAGTATTTACAACGCTGACATCGAACCTATGGCTGAGGCTCCTGGCATTACATCCTTTATGGGTGCAAATGACTACGCACTCCCAAGAGTTATTGAGTATGTTGGGCTCGAAAATCTAAATCCTGGTGACGTAGTTTTACTAAATTACCCTTACTGGAATTCAGCTCATGCATATGATGCGATGTTATTTGCGCCAGTTTTTTGGGAAGAAGATAAGTTACCTGCCGCCTTTTTGGCAGTCCGTGCACACTGGATGGATCTTGGAGCGAAAGATCCAGGTTATGTTTTAGATTCAACAGATATGCACCAGGAAGGGCTTATTTTTCCAGGCACAAAAATTGTAAAACGAGGGGTTATAGACAACGAAATAGTTGAATTGATTCGATTCAATTCTCGGCTTCCGGATCTAACTATTGGTGATTTTCATGCACAACTAGCTTCTCTGCGCGTAGGCGAGAGGCAATTACACGAACTCTGGACAAAGTTTGGAAGAGATACTGTAGATGTTGCCGTTCAGACTGTAATGAAATCTGGAGAAGCAGCCGCTTGGCGAGCCTTAGAACGTATTCCACACGGTACCTACAGTGCTGAAGATTGGTTGGATGATGACGGGATAACAGAAGATCCGATTCTCATGTCTGTGGTTGTTACTGTAGATGAAAATGGAATGACTGTTGATTTTTCAAACAGCTCACCGACAGTTCTCGGACCGGTTAATTTACCATTTGGCGCAACTCAAAGCATGGCCCGCACGGCATTTAAATTGCTGACAACTCCAGAATTACCCACAAATAGTGGACACTATTCACCCCTTAAAGTGATTGCTAAACCAGGCACTTTATTTAATGCTCAGTACCCATCCTCTACTTTCACGCAGTGGACAACGATGGCTGCATTTGAATTAATATTTAAAGCACTTTCAGAAACAATGTCAGAAATACCTGCATCTTCTGGTTCGGACGAACCAGGATTCATGGCGCTAGGCTTCGATCCGCGCACAGATAGCGATTTTGTTATTTCAAATAACGAAGGAGTTGGCTGGGGCGGAAATTCAAAACGCGATGGAGCCTCAGGCCAGATGCACTTATCGCTAAACATAGTTCGAAATACTCAGATTGAACTGCTCGAGAATAAGGCAACCCTTCATCACGAATCGTTGGAATTAGTGACTGATTCAGGTGGAGCCGGAATGCACCGGGGTGGACTTGGCGTAAAAAGAGTTGTCCGTTTCACAAGCGATGGCGAGGTTCTTTCAATGAAAAAAAAGACCCAAACTTATCCTTGGGGAGTTGGCGGTGGCCTAGAACCCAAATTCACAAACAGTATGGTTGTTTGGCCTGGAACACCAAAAGCTAAACCTTTACGTATGCGTCGCGAAAAAATGGCAAAAGATGAAGTTTTTGAGAATATGTCTGCCGGCGGCGGTGGCTGGGGGAATCCTTTGGCGCGAGATTTAGACCTAATTATGGATGATGTGCAAAATTTAAAGGTTTCCACTGAGTCGGCCCGTGATGTTTACGGGGTCGAAATACTGTCAGCTACCGAAGTCAGGGAAACAGCACAAAGACTCGAATTTCAGGCTAAATCGGCCAAAAATAAGTAAATAGTTAAAGTCTCGGGTTATGCAATCGTTACCAAATTCTTTTTTAAAAGTTATTGCGCACCGTTTGGGAAATCCCTAGTCTTAACCCAACATGGTTAATTCCTCTTTCTTTAACATAGTTAAAGCGTGGGAACGATTCCATGAACTAAGCCAGATAAAGGAGACAACATGGCTGATTTACTAAAAGCAAGGGAATCGAAACTTCTTCGGGTCCTTGCTTCGGCTTTTGCCACAATGCTAATCGTCACAGGTTGTTCATCCGGTGGATCGGAAACTTCCGACGAATCGGGATCGACACCAACCACGATCGTTTTAGCTGACAACGAACCACCACAGACATTCGATCCAATTCAAGCAGGTAACTCAACAGTTAACGCTGTCGTTATACCTCTTTACGACACCTTGATCGATTTCGATGCAAAAAGCGAACTTGGGTCTAGATTGGCCGAAAGTTGGACAGTTTCCGAGGATGGCTTAAAAATAGATATGACTTTGCGGTCCGGAGTTAAATTCCATGATGGAGCCGAACTCACATCCGCAGACGTGCAATACACCATGGATCGCGTGAAGGAACTTAATGTGGGTGTTGCTGCAGAAGTCTTGGCTTACGATTCAACAACAGTTAAAGACAACTTGAACTTTACAATCAATTTGTCTGAACCTTCCGCACCTTTCCTAAGCGCTCTTTCCCGAATTTATATTCTGAATTCAGCACTTGTTAAAGCAAACGAAGGAAGTGACCTCGGTCAAGCTTGGTTGTCTAGTAACGATGCTGGTTCGGGTCCATACACACTAAAGAGTTATGCTACGAACCAAGAAGCTGCCTTTGAGAAATTCCCTGATTATTATAGAGGGTTTGATGGACAAGCGGACAGTGTCGTAATTCGATACATCGTAGAAAGTTCTACACAACGTGATGCACTTCTAAACGGAGACGTTGACATTGCCTACGATGTTGCTACAACTGACTTAGCTAGCTTTGAAAGTAACGCTGATTTCGAAGTAACTAAAGCAGATACCTTAGTTCAGCTCTACATCTTCTTTAACATGCAAAAAGGTGAAACAGTTGATCCTAAAGTTCGTGAAGCAATCAGACTTGCCTACGACTATCAATCTCACGTAGATTCAATCCTTGCTGGTAATGGTGCAATTGCTGAAGGTCCACTTCCTTCAGTAATGAATTGTCATGCAAACATTGCTCCTGGAAAACAGGATCTTGAAAAAGCAAAACAATTGCTCGCCGAGGCTGGAAAGTCAGACCTTAAACTGACCATGAGTTACTTATCAGTAATTGAAGAAATGAACCGCGCCGGTACACTTCTTCAGTCTGCACTTCGAGAAATCGGAGTGGAATTGACTCTTCAGACAGTTACATTCCCTGAATACATGGAACAAGTATCTACTGTTGAGACAACTCCTGATTTAGGAATGATTTATGCATTCCCTTCATATCCGGATCCTCATTCAGTTCTTGCGATCAACTTTGATTCAACATACATTGGTGGCGGATACAACTATGCGTCTTACAACAATCCAGAAGTTGATTCACTAGTTCGTGATGCAGCTGTTTCTACAGATCAAGCTGTTCGATGCTCTTTATATGAGGAAGTACAGCAAATCGTCGAGGGTGATTTTGTGTCAATCAATATTTCTAATCCAAAGTTCGTGGTTGTAAAACGAGCTGGGATAACTGGAGATATTTATCGACCGGCTCACCACAACACGTTAGATATCTACAACATCAAGTTAACAAACTAGAGTCCTGCAAGGTTTGTTGAGCATAGGTGGGAACCATGGCTAAGTTCGTTTTACAACGATTAGCTATGGTTCCCATCGTGTTGTGGGCTGTCGCAACACTTGTTTTTTTCATGATCAAGTTGATTCCGGGTGATCCAGCTCGAGTTGCAGCTGGCCGAAGTGCAACTATTGAACAAGTTGAAGCTATGCGAGAGAAATTAGGTTTAACAAAACCTTTATTCGAACAATATTTTTCGTTTTTATCTCAAACAGTGCAAGGTGATTTAGGAACTTCGATATTTACCTTTAGACCAGTTTTAGTGGATTTAATGCAGGTATTACCTTCATCTATCGAACTGGTATTTGCAGCAATGTTAATAAATCTTTTTATAGCAATTCCTCTTGGAATTGTGACGGCGCTCGTCAGAGGATCCAGGACAGATTTTGTTTTGCGTTTGCTGACTTTAATCGGTGCTACCGTACCCGTATTTTGGCTAGGCCTTGTTCTGCAGTATCTACTTGGTGCAAAACTAAAAATAGTTCCTATTTCTGGTCAAAAACCCAGCGGTGTACAAATTGAACGAGTTACCGGTATGACTACTTTGGACGCCTTTATTTCAGGTGACATTATGCTTTTCACTCAAACTCTTCGATACCTTGCGCTCCCAGCTTTCGTCTTGAGTTTGGCATTCATAGCAGTTTCGGCTCGAACTCTTCGATCTGGAATGATAAATGTCCTAGATTCCGATTATGTGAAATTGGCAAGAGCCAAAGGTGTATCAGAAATTCGCATGGTATCTAAACATGCACTAAGAAATGCGATTCTCCCTACCTTTACAATTCTTGGCATGCAGGTGGGTTGGATGCTTGGATCAACGGTGCTTGTTGAGTCAATTTTTGGCAGGCAAGGCATTGGTTCATATGCCACAACAGCAGTACTTCAAAAAGATATCTTCGCGGTAATTTCGGTAGTTTTGGTAATGGGTATCGTCGTAACTGTACTGAATTTGTTAGTTGATATTGGTCATAAACTCATTGACCCAAGATTAAGAGTCAGTGGAGGTTAATGTGTTTAATTCGCCTAAGAAGAATTCAGATATTGGTTCATTCCGAAGGATAAAAAATTCACTTTCGTTGGGTGAAAAGTTTATATTTTTATTGATTTTTATCATTTTGTTTGCAGCCATCTTTGGAAAAAGTCTTGCTCCTTACGATCCATACTTTGTGAACCTAAAGGATTCTCTGTTACCACCAAGTTCGCAACATTGGTTCGGTACAGACGTCAACGGAAGAGATCTATTCAGTCGAATTTTAGTCGGGGCATCAAGTAGTCTTCTATCAACCTTGGCGGTCATAATGTTTGCCGCCTTAGTGGGAACTTTTTTTGGAACACTATCAGCCTTGGGACCACGCTGGGTAGATGAAATAATCATGCGCATAAGCGATGTGGCATTAGCTTTTCCAGCATTGATTCTTTCATTAGGATTTGCAGCTGCACTAGGTCCGAGCTTGCGATCTGCTGTTATTGCTTTGGCATTAACTTGGTGGCCAGGGTATGCAAGACTAGTTCGAACATTCGTTCTTGATGTCAAACATCGTGAATACGTGGATGCAGCAAAAGTACTAGGTGTTTCAAAGACCAGATTAATTTTTAAACATATACTTCCTAACGCATTAATAAATCTCTATGTTCAAATCACCATTGATGTTTCTGCAGTCCTATTAGTTATTTCAGGTCTTTCATTTATTGGAATTGGAGCACAAGCACCATCTGCAGAGTGGGGTGCACTAGTTGCTGACGGCAGAAATTACATTCTGACTGGCTGGTGGACTGTGATGATACCCGGTGCCGTCATTTGTATAACAGCAATACTTTTCAATCTTGCAGGTGATGCGTTACGAGTTATCAATGATCCGACTCTGGTTCGTAAAGGAGAAAAGTGATCAACACAAATTTCTCGCAACCAATATTAGAGATCGAAAATTTATCAGTAACGATAAAACCTAAACACTCTCAAGAAGTTAAAATTATTGATCAAATAAGTTTTTCAATTAATACCGGTGAACGAGTTGCTATCGTTGGTGAGTCTGGATCTGGCAAAAGCGTTACAGCTATGACGATTATGAATTTACTTGAAGATGCTGAGTATCAAGGTGAAATAAAATTTGAAGGTAATGATTTATTGACAAAATCTGAGCGCGAATTGAGGGAGATTCGGGGAAATCAGATCGCAATGACTTTTCAAGATTCTTTATCAACGCTTAATCCGATCATGAAAATTGGTGATCAGATTACAGAAGTTTTAACAATTCGCGGAGTTAAGAAATCTCATGCTAAAGCCAAAGCACTTGATCTATTGTCTGAATTAGGTTTTGATAATCCTTCAACTGCATTCGTTAAGTATCCACACCAATTTTCAGGTGGAATGCGCCAACGTGTCATGATTGCAATTGCACTAGTAGCTGAGCCACAAATTTTAATAGCGGACGAACCGACTACAGCGCTAGATGTAAGAATCCAGGCTCAAGTCATAAGTCTTATTAATAAAATGGCAAAGAAAAAAAATTTAGCGGTTATTTTCATTTCGCACGACATGGGAGTTGTTGCTGGATTCGCCGATCGAGTAATTGTTATGTATTCCGGTCAGATTTTAGAACAAGGAACTGCAGAGGAAATTTTCTATCAGTCGCGTCACCCTTATACACGTGCACTGCTGAATTCAATTCCAACAGTTAACCGAGATCCTTCTACTTCCTTGCCAACAATTAAGGGAACGACACCCGAACCCAACAACAGACCAATGGGCTGCGTATTTCAAGATCGATGCAGTCAAGTACAAGATAAGTGTCGGATCGATTCACCAAAGTTAATTGAAACTAGTAATACGCACCAGTATGCGTGCTACTTCCCAATTCTCACCAATATGGAAAGCAGCAACGTATCATGACTGAATTATTTGAGATTAAGGGTCTAAGTAAATCTTATGGACGGGGTGCTAACAAAAGGTTTGCAATCAAAGATATAACACTTGACTTTCCAGCTCATAGATCCATAGGAATAGTTGGGGAATCCGGTTCAGGTAAATCGACACTCGCAAGATGCTTAGTTGGCCTGCTTAAACCTGATTCAGGAAACATATTGTATAAAGGCAAAACTGTTTCAACATTTACGGAAGAAGATTCACGAAAATTTAGACAAGAAGTACAAATGGTATTTCAAGATCCCTATTCAAGCTTGAATCCTCGGATGAAAGTGCAAGAAATTGTGAGTGAAGGAATTGAAGTATTTCGTTTAGCAAAAAATAAAGAAGATCTCCTTGCTAAAACCAAATCAGTTCTGAATCAAGTTGGCATACCTGATGAAATGTTCAGTCGTTATCCTCGCCAATTTTCTGGAGGACAACGACAAAGAATCAGTATTGCTAGGTCGTTGGCAGTTTCGCCGGAAGTTCTTATTTGTGATGAACCCGTCTCCTCACTAGACGTTTCTATACAAGCGCAAATATTGAATCTACTTAGAGATTTATCACGAGATTTATCACTAAGTATGATTTTTATTTCACATGATTTAGGGGTTATTCGATATATTGCTGACTACATTGTGGTGATGCAAAATGGTCAAATACAAGAACAAGGAACACCTGCGCAAATTTTTGAAAATCCGCAGTCTGAATACACAAAGAGTTTGTTAAACGCAGTACCGATTCCTGACCCTCGATTACAACGAAATCGTTTTTCGTAGCATGGGCAATTTAGTACCATCTCAATACGTCAGTACTTTAACGGACTTGATTTCAGTACCTAGTTTTGTTGGGGCAGAATCACTTCTGTTGCCACCTCTCAAGGAAAAGCTTGAAAAACTCAGATTTAGAGTTACTGTTCAAAATTCAAATCCTGCAGCTTGGCATCTAGACTCTCAGGGAAGTCCTCCCCTTCTTGCAGAGTATGGAAATCCAGAATTTTTGGTTGCCTATCCGCCAAAAGAACGAGATTCTGGTCTTCTACTTTTTGCTCATTATGACACTGAAAGACCTTCAGTAGACAGTCAGCAACCAATTCAATTCTTTGAAGATGAATTAAAATATTTTGGGCATGGAATTGCTGACGACAAGGCAGGAATTGCAGCTATTTTACTTGCAGTGGAAAGTCTTTCATCAAATGCAGAAGTGAAGTTACCTGCAATAGTAATTGCCCAAGCAAAACATGGTGGTTGTTATGGTATGTCTGAAGCAATCGCATCACTAAAGAATCGCACGGGCGCTATTTACTGCCATCCAGCAGAGAGCAATCAAGGCTTTACCCAAATTAAAGTTGCATCAAGAGGTATAGCGACATTTAATGTCAAATTAACTGGCAAGCTACCGCTAGAAACTGAAGAAAATACACCTGCGAGCGCTGATCCACGATTTGGGAAAAGTGCATTAACTTTGAGTGCTAATTTTATTTCTGAAGTTGATAACTGGAGTGATCCCGATATTGTTTGGCTTGTATCTGACATTTCTACCGCAGGTAGAGATTTTAGAGTGCCTGAAGTCTGTGAATTAAGGATTTCTGTCTGGTTTCGAAATTTAAGCCTCAAAGAAGTTGAAACTATTGTTAATTCCAGATTCTTGAAATTTTGTTCGGATCACGAAATGTCGACTGAACATTTACCTCAGATTGTTGGGATCAGAGCAAATCCAGCTGCTACAACTAATGAAGAATTTATTGAAAATGTCAAAACCGCCATCACCAAACACAGTGGTGAATCAGTTTCAGAATACGACTGGCATGCCGCTAGCGACATTAGGTTCCCATTACTTCATCTAGAAATTCCAGCAGTTGGATTTGGCTGCCTAGCGGGTGGCTTCTACGGTGGAAACGAATGGGTAGACAAGGTTTCGTTCCATCAATTTGTTGAAGTCGTAATTGACCTAACCAAAAATTACGCAAGATGACTCTTCACACCCTCTTCAGTGAAGTAACAGGTGTATCAGGTTATGTACTGCCACACGAGCATATTTTCTGCGATTTTACATCAGTAACGGGTGATCTTGACCACCTACTTAACGACAAAGTTGTAGCACTTCGAGAACTGTCTTCTTTTGAGAAAATCGGCGGTTCTGTAATTGTCGACATAACACCGCCTGATCTAGGTAGACAACCAAAATTACTTGCAGAGATAGCTCTGAAAACAAAGTTAAAAATAGTTATGTCAACGGGTTGGTATCGTAAAGCTTTCTATCCACCAGAAATTGATGTAATGAGTTCAAGCCAACTCGCTCGAATGATTATTACAGAACTTACTCAAGGGATAGAACTTGAAAATGGTGAGATTATCAAAGCAGGTCTTATTGGTGAGATTGGTGTTGATCGAGACGTCATTAGTGCTCAAGAGGAACGAGTCCTCAGGGCAGCAGCGATAGCTTCGTGTGAGACGGGTGCACCAATTTCTACTCACTCCTCTATGTATCCAGTGGGGATTAAGCAATTAGAAATATTGAAAGAATATCCGATTTCATCCAACAAAATTATTATTGGGCATGCTGATACCTATTTGGATCAGGATTATCACAGGGAATTGTTAGATGCAGGATGTTACATTCAATTTGACACTATTGGCCGCAATCATATGAATTCAGATGTGGATCGAATTAATTCTATTTTGAATTTAGTGGCGCTAGGTTATCAAGATCAAATCTTGCTATCGACAGACCGTTGCTTCAGAAGTGACCTTAAGACTTTTGGCGGCTTTGGTTATGATTACCTTTTTATTACCTTTAAAGAGTTAATTACAAATGCAGGGCTACCTGGTGAAATTTTTGAAAACTTCACCAAAAGAAATGCAGTCACGGCTCTATCTTGGTGAAAATCAAGGATTTCTAGTTGAACCTCGATTTATCAATTTTGGTCGGATTTTAACCAGTGAAACTTCACTCGCGGTCGCATTTCCATTAAGTGAGTTAGTCCGTTGACTTAGTAGTGAATTGAAAGCTGTTTCTGCTAAAAATTTGGGCTGCACGTCAATTGCCGTAATTGCTGGATTCCAGAATTCAATTAGTGGTGAATCTTCAACACAAATTACGGACAAATTTTCTGGAATTTCAATCCCATGATTCAATAAATGTAAAAGTAATTCATGCGCTGCTTCATGGTTTGCAATTACGACAGCAGTCACTTTATTTTTGTTATAAAGTTTTTCAACAAATTTCGCTGCCAGTGGTCCGAAGTTTCTATTGTAGTCACCTCGAATAACAAGCTCTTCCGATACATTTAAGCCTGCTGATTCCAAGGCTCTTGAGTAACCAGCAAAATTTTCCCACCCGGATTGGTATTCATTTAAACCTCCAATAAAAGCAATGTTTTTATGACCTAAGGCGGTTAGATGTTCTGTTGCTAATCTACAACTTAATTCGTAGTCTGGAATAATAGTTGGGGCGGATGCTTGAGGAACAGATCGATTCGTAATTACGACAGAGAATCCCTTCTCAACTAACAAATTAATTTTTTCAGCATTTTTACCAGTTCCTGCTAAAATCACCCCGTCTAATTGAAGTTCCCGAGCAGTATCTAAAAATTGTGCCTCTCGACTTGGATCTCCATCTGTAGTCACTAAAAGTACTAGCAATGAATTCTTCGAAGCCTGGATTCCAACGTGCTCGAAAATAGTACGAAACGTGTAGTTATCAAGATTATTTATGGCAATGCCGATAATTCCAGTTGATTTTGATCGTAAACTGCTTGCAATCCGATTTGGGAGGTAGTTTAATTTCGCGACTGCGTCGGTTACCCGAGCTTTTGTGGAAGGAAGAATTCGTGGGTCGCCAGTAAGGGCCCGAGACGCAGTACTAGTCGATACTTTGGCAAGAATCGCAACATCCCGCAGCGTGACCGGTTTTCTCACAATTATTCAACTCCCCTGGGGTATCGATACTAACTCTTTTCCCTGATAAACCTTGACTTATAAGCATTATTCGACAAGAATTATGGGAACGATTGCACAGCGGGAGTGTTTTATGACCATTGATTGGCGCGGTTATTGGGTTGCAAGTCCAACTCCATTTACAAGTAGTGGTCAACCAGATTTAAACGAAATGGGTGCCCTACTTGAACTTTATGTTTCACAGGGAATTCACGGGGTAGTAGTAAACGGCAGCACAGGTGAGTGGTGCAGTCAATCAGCTGTTGAGCGTAAGGAAATAGCTGCTAAATCTGTGACGCAAGTAAATAACAGAATCCCCGTAGTTATTGGTGCATCTGCCTACACGCCAAACGAAGTAATTGATTTAGCAAATCACGCTTCCTCAGTTGGAGCTGACGGCATTATGGTTACCGCTCCTCCTTATTACAACTTGACCGAGGACGAAATATTCAACTTCTTTCAATTAATTGATAGCAACGTTCGCATACCGGTAATGGTTTATAACTGGCCACGGGGTATTGGTGTGGACATGAGCGAAGAACTATTAGTGAAGTTAGGTAAATTACCCTCAGTTGCCGCGATCAAAGAGAGTAGTGGTGATGAATCTAAGACCATACGCGTACTTCAAACGCTGATGGCAGAGTCGGTTGATGTACGTTTCTTTGCAAGATTTATCCACCCACAAGGTGCTGAGTATCTTGCAAAAATTGGTGGTGACGGAAATATAGATGGTGGTGGATTGGGTGCACAGTACGCCGTTAAGTTTTACAACTCTTGGTGGGAAAAAGACTTATCAGAAATGAAGACCAATTCGGAAGCCTATGCAGATTTTTCATCAAGTTTAATAAACAGTGATTACAGCGGAAAGTTTGGATCACCAATATCTCAGTTGAAAGCTTGCATGAGAATCTTAAATCAACCAGGTGGGTATGTACGACCTCCACTAATGGAAGTTACTGACAGAAAATCCATTGAGCAGTTAACTAAAATTTTGGAATCATCCTCTATAGGCTTGAGTAAATCCCTTGGTATTGGGAAATAGAATGTCCGAAAATCCTTTCAAAATTTCAATTGATGGAAAAGATTTTTATGCACCAAATGGTAAGTCGCTGTTTTCTCTATTGATTGAAAACGAAATTTTTGAGCTTAAAAAAAATGCTGTATCTAACCAAAGTCGATTTGGAATTTGTGGCATGGGTACCTGTTTTGAGTGCGAGATTTACATTAAGAATTTAGGAATCCGAAGGGCATGTATGGTGGCAATAGATGCAGATTTGGAAATTCAAACCGGAGTGAATCATGAATAGTGGTAGCACAGTAAATCATGAAACTGAATCAATAAGCGCTGAAGTTTTAATAGTTGGAGGCGGTCCAGCCGGACTTGCTGCAGCACAAACTATGGCAGACGCTGGAATTTCCGTAGTGCTTGTTGATGAAAATTCGGAACTTGGTGGTCAGTATTATCGTCAACGAAGCCCTTACCTAAGAGAGCAAGTTGGGGATTTTCGCAAGCGAGGTACAAAATTAATTGACAGACTGAAAAATACTGATGTTGTGATCGTAAGTTCCAGTTTTTTATTTGCTGTAGATGATACTGAAAAGGCTTTTTATGTTTTCAAAGAAAAAGCAAATAAAGTTTTAAAGATTGATTGTAATTACGTAATTGTGGCTACTGGTTCACAAGAAATGGTAATTCCTTATCTCGGATGGGAAACACCGAAATGCATCACTCCAGGAATGGCTAGTCGAATTTTTGATATTGACTACATACCTGCCAATAATTCGATAGTGATCGCTGGCAGCGGGCCTTTCTTATTAGCTGTAGCAGCCAATCTAGTGAAACATGGTGTCAACGTGAAGTCAGTAATTGAATATCACAAGCCCTATCAACCGAAATTTATGTCTCTGTTAATCGTTTTTTTCCCAACCCGCTTATTGGAATTTATAGATTTTCGCTTTACACTTTGGCGCGCGAAGGTTCCAGTTATTTCTCGATGCCAAGTGGTTGAAGCAAAGACATCGATCTCAGGGATTAATTCTAGATTTATCTCGCTAAAAGATGGAAGTGAGATTAAATTTGAATCTGATTATTTAGCAATATCATATGGATTTTCACCTACCGTGGAACTTTCAGCACTCCTTGATGTCGACATAGAGACAAATAGTCATTTTCGCACAACTAAAGTTTCATCTTCCGGAGAGACCAATAAAGATTGGGTATATGTGGTTGGAGAATCAGTTGATATTCAAGGCTGGAGATCGGCATCTGCTCGAGGTGAGCTAGCGGCATTATCGATTTTAGAAAAATTACAAATACGCAAAATGAGACACCGACTCAGCAAATTACAATTAAAATTAAGTGCAAAGTATGAAGAGGTTTTTTCTGTAATTCGCAAATCAGTATTTAGTGAGAATCAACCATTTAATTTGGTTACGCATGATGATTTGCTGATTTGTCGCTGTGAAAATGTTACTTACCAACAAGTAGTTAAATATATAGATCAACCCTGGAGCTCAGCATCTGGATTAAAGGCAGAAACACGCGTGGGCATGGGAACCTGTCAGGGAAAACAATGTGGTTATGCATTAGGAAGAGTATGTGCTGAGCTACTTGGAAACAGTCATGCTGTATTCACTAATACACGAATACCATTGAGACCAGTTCCAGTTTCCGCACTCATCGAACTTCCAGATAGAACAAAGTTGGCGAAGCACACATGAAGAATCAGACTGACGTAGCAATCGTTGGTGGTGGAATACTGGGAGCAGCTACTTCTTATGAGTTAGCAAAACATGGATTTAAAGTAAGCGTTTTTGAAAAAGGTGCAATTAATCGTGGCGGATCTGGCGCCACTGCAGGAAATCTCCATATACAAGCAGTTCATAAAAAAAGACCTCAGCAAGAGGTGGAACTTGACCAAGTTAGATTCTTACCCTTACAGCTAGCTGCTTCAAATTTGTGGGATCAAGTTGAGGATGAACTCGAAGAAAACGTAGAGATGCGACGTATTGGCGGCATCACAATTGCCGAATCAGAAGATGATGAAAATGAAATCAGAAGCAAAAAAGTCGAAGAAGAAAAATTAGGTATACCTGGCGAACTTCTTACTCCAGATACTTTAAAAGAATTTGAGCCACTCATCGGCTCTACAGTTCGTTTGGCTGAATATTGCCCGTTAGATGGTTATGTAAATCCTCTCAAAATAACACCTGCCTGGTTAAGAGCGGGCATACGTAAAGGTGTAAGCGTTTATCCATTCACAAGCATTGAAGCTATAAGTCAAAGTGGTGACGGCTGGAAAATTAGTGCACAACACGATACCTGGTGGGCTAAGAACGTTATCTTGGTTCCTGGACCCTGGACTTCTCATTTGATGGGGCAAATCGGGATTGAAATAAAAATGAATTCGGTTGCAATACAGATGCATCTTACTGAAAGAATTCCACCCCGAATGAAATATTTAATTCAACACATTGGACAAGGGTTAAGTGTTAAGCAAGTAGATGCCGGACAAATTTTAATTGGTGGTGGGTGGCCAGCAAAAGAATTTCGCTTACAAGGAACTTCACCCGTTTCGTTCGACAGTGTTGTTGGAAACATGCAACTAGCTACTCGAGTTTTACCATTTTTAGGGAATCTTCGACTTTTGCGCGCCTGGACTGGAGCACTAGGTGCGACTGCTGATGAGATGCCGATCATAGGAAAAGTTCCCAATAAGAATGGTATTTATGTTGCTGGCGGTACCTATTCTTTTACATTTGCACCACTTTGGGCAAAAATACTTACCCAATTAATTACTGAACAGCCATTAGAGGTAAGTATTGAAGGACTTGAGCCGGGCCGATTGATTTCAAATTAATAAAAAAGGATGAAGCACATGGAAAATTATGAGTTAAGAATGTTTGTGAACGGACAAGCAATGTCCGGTGGTGAAATTTCTCAAGGACTTTCCAAAGCCAAATTTATTGGCGCAACCAGTACGGCACCAATTTATGACTTCTATTCTTTCAGAGATGAATTTCCAGGTCTTAAATTGAACAGGATCTCTGGATTTTCAATCCCTGGTGAGCTTTATTCCGTTACTTACGACACATTGTTTAATGACTTATTACCACTTGAACCGCCGGAATTAGAATTAAGTGTGATTCAACTTTCCGATGGAAGTGGAAGCATGGCCATGGTTGTGCGTGAGGGGACACAATCACTAGCTGGCGTTTCCAACATAAGTTCCCTTGGCGGCTGGCGCTCATACTTACAAATGAAATCACATCAAAAGTCCAAAGGAACATCTTGAAAACTCTTTTCCAAAATGGCATCGTTGTTAATAGCAATCTTTCAGCCGAACTAGATATTTTAGTTGAGAATCAATTAATCACGGGGCTATTTCAACGTGGAACATTTATTGATTCAGATTCAGCAAATACTACGGTGGTAGATGCAACTGGTCTGCACATACTTCCTGGAGGTGTTGATCCACATTGTCACGTTGGATTCACTTCAGGTCAGTTCACCTCACTCGATAATTATGAAGAAGCCACTCGAGCAGCAGTTTGTGGTGGAACAACTACGATTGTTGATTTTGCAATTCCTGAATTAGGGGAATCATCACTTGAAGCTTTAATGCGCCAAAAAAAACGAATTCACAATTCATTTTGTGATTCTGCAATGCACGGATGCATTGTTAACTTGAATAGTGATGTTAACGAAATCGTTTCTGAGTTCGAAGCCCAGGGTGTTCGAACAATAAAGATGTTCACAACTTATCGGGGCGAGGTAATGGCGAATTCAGAAACAATTATGGAAGTTATGAAGGGATTATTAAAAATTGGAGGAATGGTCTACGTACATAGTGAAGCCGACCACATTATTTCTGAAAATCAACTTGTTGCTATTCAGAATAATCAAATAGATAGTTCATTTCATCATCGAACCCGAAGTGAACTTGCTGAAACTATTTCAGTGGCCGAAGTTATTGCAATGGCTGAAACTATTGGAGCGCCAGTTTATTTCGTACATCAATCATGTCGTGGTGCTGTAGATCAAGTAGCTCATTCAAAAGCTTTTGGGCGCTCTGTGTTTAGTGAGTCAGTTCTTCATCATTTGGTTCTAGATGATTCAGTTTATGAATCTGAGAATCCCGAGCGATTTGTCTGCTGTCCTCCGATAAGAAGCAGAGAAACTGTCGACGCACTGTTAGAGGTCTTAAAAAATGGTGATGTTGACACGCTAGGCAGTGATCATTGTTGCTACAACCTTGAACAAAAAGAATTAGTTAAGCATGATGTTAGATACATGCCTAATGGGCTTCCTGGCGTCGAAACTAGAATTTCTGTTGGACTTGGAAAACTAGTAATGCAATGGGGATTGCCAATCGAGAGATTTGTAGCGATTTCCTCGACAAACCCAGCAAAACTTAATGGGCTCTTCCCGAAAAAAGGAATAATTGCACCTGGTTCTGACGCAGATATAGTTCTTTGGGATTTAAACTCGAAACATACCATCACAGGCACTAGCCTGCACATGGCAACAGATTACACGCCATATGAAGGGATTGAGACAAGCGCTAAACACATTGCGACTTATGTCCGAGGCACTATTGTGGCCAAGAATTCTCAACCATTAGAGAATAACAAGATTGGCAAATTCATACCTGCAGAGATGATTAACTTTAATTTAAAGTAATTTAGTTTATGTCGATTAACTCACTAGCTTTTGGTGTAATAAATTCTAGAAAATCTTCGGCCAAAGATACTTCTCTGAAAAGATTAATTGCTCGTTCAATCTCATGCTCGGAATAAGTCTCAGTGATGAGTTTTGCATAGATTCTATCTATCACATCATTAACAAGTTCCGTGGTGCAAACTTCGCCTGTGTCCTCAAATTTCACTGAATTCTTTACTTGTTGCCAAATTTGTGATCTAGATATTTCTACAGTTGCAGCGTCTTCCATTAGATTGTTTATGGCCACGGCACCACTTCCTGCGAGCCATGCCATTAGATATCGAACACTAACTTCAACATTATTTACAAGCCCAGATTCTGTAACAGTGCCCTTCACGGACCTTAAGTCGACTAATGAATTGGGGAAATCAAGAGGCAAATCAACTTGTCTATCAATTTGATTTAATTTATTTTTTAACGTTGAATCAAAAATACCTTTACAGATATCGACAAGTCCGGGATGGGCGACCCAACTGCCATCGAATCCTTGATTTACTTCTCGCTCTTTATCTTTACGCACTTTTTCTAAAGCAATCATATTTAACTCAGGATTATTTTTGATTGGAATAAACGCAGCCATCCCACCAATTGCCATTGCACCACGTTTATGGCAGGAATGCACCATAGCCTGAGCATATGTCTGCATAAATGGAGCATTCATAGTTATTTGATCACGATCTGGAAGGATAAATTCTTGACCAGCATCACGAAATGTTTTAATAATTGAAAACAAATAATCCCATCTTCCAGCATTTAATCCACTAATGTGATCTTTCAATTCGAATAAAATTTCTTCCATTTTGAATGCTGCAGTAATTGTTTCGATTAGTACTGTTGACCTGATTGTTCCGTAGGAGATACCAAGACTCGCTTGGGCTTCTACAAAAAAATCATTCCATAGTCTGGCTTCAAACTCACTTTCAAGTTTTGGCAAATAAAAAAAAGGAGCCTTTCCTACAGAAGCGAGCTGATTGTGGTTGTGAAATAAGTACAAACCAGCGTCAAAAAAGGCAGCGGGTAACGGAACTTCATTGACTAGAACATTTCGCTCAAGCATATGCAAACCACGCGGCCGAACAATAGTTTGTGCAGTTTCAGCAAGGGCATTTAACTTATATTGTTTACCGTTTTGTTGCTCAAAAGTTAGTGTATGTGTGGAAACTCGTTTTAAGACAATTTGACTATTTATTACGTTTTTCCAATGCGGAGTGTTTGAGTCTTCCAGATCGGCAAGCCAGACCTTTGCTCCAGAATTAAGTGCATTAATTGCCATCTTGGCTTCAGTTGGACCAGTTATCTCGACTCGCCGATCAAGTAACTGTGGAGGGTGAGGGGCAACTTTCCAATCCTGGGAGCGTATTTCGTGATTTATGGAATCGTTCCCATCAAACCCATGTCTAGAGATTCTTTTGCGGCGAACAATCCGCTCCCCAAGCAATTCCGATAGTCGAGGTTGAAATTTAGCACTTAGTTCCAAAACGAAAGCCACAGCCTCTGGCGTTAAAATCTCTTCAGTCTCATCGGAGAGAGCACCAGTAATTCTCAAAGCGACCTCCTCATAATTATCTAAAGTTTAAGCTGGTTGATTTAAAAGTATTTGACTCACTTCATATTATAAGGTGACTTTGCCATTAAACCCTTTTACTGGAGTGGTGAAATTGAATCTGATAAAGTTGCGCTTTTCGAGCAATCAGAGATTTCAACTCGAATGCAACGAGAGGTAGAGCATTCAAGTTTTGTACCCAAAAATGCTTTTTGTGGGCAAAATCAAAAACTAGCTATTTATGGAACCATTAGTGAACCCTGTAAGAGAATTGCCCTTTTATCACTTAGGCAGTCAACGATTCTAATCCTTTCTCCAGCAAGGAAATTTATAAAGTAGCAGAAAATCTAACGAACGCTAACTTTTAC